>Ga0247815_10000136_pt1 | contig 55407 bp, 37 predicted proteins | sample UWRJL194509B1_FD_181014 | JGI IMG/M metagenome (GOLD analysis project Ga0247815, IMG submission 181014) | Plant litter microbial communities from Arlington Agricultural Research Station in Wisconsin, United States - UWRJ-L194-509B-1 | ecosystem: Environmental > Terrestrial > Plant litter >... | reverse complement strand
ATTGATACGATATGTACATAGGACGAAAGTCAAAATCGATCATATTTGACCAATCCAAATATAATCAATATGAAAAGACGTTTACCCACCCGCAACAGGGGAATAGGCTTAATCCAGCAATCGCTGAAAGTCTTTATTTCCTGTCTCTTCATTCTCTTCGCATCCTATATCAGCTATGCACAGGAGAAAAATACCATTACTGGAACTGTCGCTGACGAAAAAGGAGTAACCCTGATCGGGGTGAGTGTGAAAGTAAAAAACTCATCACTCGGTGCTACTACAGATGCCAACGGTAAGTTTGTGCTCAATGTACCAAGTAAAAATGTTATCCTTCAGTTTGTCTATGTTGGATTTATCAGTCAGGATGTAGCCTTAAACGGTCGTAGCACCCTTTCAGTTAAGCTGAAGGAAGGAAATGAAAATCTACAGGAAGTAGTGGTTACCGGTTATGGTTCACAGAAAAGGGAATCAATTACAGGTTCCATTGCTTCCGTAACCAGCAAAGATATAGACCGTGTACATGGGGGTTCTACAGTTAGTACCGCACTTGCGGGAAAAATCCCCGGCGTAACGTTCCGTATGGCCGATGGTCGTCCTGGTGCCAATGCCACCATCCAGATCCGCAACATGGGTAGCCCCTTGTACGTAATTGACGGTATTCAGCAGGATGTGGCCCAGTTCAACAACCTTTCACAAAATGATATTGAAAGTATTAGTGTGCTGAAAGATGCTTCGGCTGCAATTTATGGTGTGCGTGCGGCTAATGGAGTGGTGGTAGTCACTACTAAAAAAGGTAATAAGGGCGAGAGTGTAATCAACGCAGATGCTTACCTCGGCTACCAGAACTGGACACGTTTTCCAAAGGTGCTCAACAACTCGTACGACTATATGTTATATAAAGCTGACGCCGAGATCAATGGCAATGGAAGTACGAGTATCACTGCTGCGGAACTGGAAAAATACAGGGCTGGAACCGAGCGCGGTTACCAGAGCTTCGACTGGCGTGAGTACGTGCTGAAGTCCAATAACAACGCGCCGCAGAACAACGTTAATGTAAACTTTACTGGTGGCGGTGATAAGATGACCTACTATGTGTCGGCCACCAACTTGTACCAGAATTCGGTGCTGGGCAACGAGTATGAATTTAAACGTAGTAATATCCAGTCGAACATCAGTGCGCAGGTAGCCAACGGTTTAAAAGTAGGGCTCAATATTAACGGCCGTATAGAAAGCCGTGAAAATCCTGGTGTTCCTGGTTATGACGATTACTTCCTGGCGCGGTATGCGGTATTAAGGAATACCCCGCTCGAAAGGCCTTACGCCAACGATAATCCTTTATACCTTAATGATATCGGACACACTGAATCTAATTATGCCTTTCTCAACAAGAGGTTGTCGGGGGTGTATCGAAGCGACTGGCGGGTTGTACAAGCTAATTTTAACGCGGAGTATGAAATACCGGGTATCAAAGGTTTAACTGCGCGTGCTGTGTATTCTTACTATTACGCAGATTATGTGCTCAATAATAATGAGTATACTTATAATACTTTTACATATCGCCCCGCCACTGATACTTATGATATTACCGGTGGCAGTAACAATCCCTACCGGGAACGTGAGCAGCGCAAAGAGTTTAGTACTACACAACAGGCCCAACTGAATTACAACAACACCTTTGGCAAACACAACCTTGCCGCCACCCTCGTCGCAGAACGGATAGAGCTGATCCACCAGCGCAATTATGTACACGGATCGCCTATTTCCAATAACCTGCCGCTGATTTACTTTCCTACCCTTGATACCTATAATGACAGGGACGATACCGAGCGCCGCATTGGGTATATCGGCAGGATCAACTACAATTTTAACAGCAAGTATTACCTTGAAGCATCGGCCAGGAGGGATGCTTCTTACCTGTTTGACCCCGCGCATCGCGTAGGTTATTTTCCAAGTGTATCAGCAGGTTGGAGGATTACCGAAGAAAGCTGGATGAAAAACCTGCTTGGCGACAATAAAATCCTGACAGACCTGAAATTCAGGGCGTCATATGGTGTGCTTGGTGATGACCGGAGAATTGATGATGCAACGATGCCTATCGTGGCGCCGTATGCATATTTGCCGGGATATAACTACAATCAGGGAACTGCCATACTGGATGGCAACGCAGTTATTGTGTCCCGCGATAAAGGTGTTCCGGTAACCAGGATTTCCTGGCTGAAAAGTAAAACTACCGATATTGGTGCCGACTTTAGTCTCTTTAATGGCAAGCTGACAGGTACCGCAGATTACTTTTACAGGAAACGTACAGGGCTGTTGGGCGTAAGGACCGACATTATTGTGCCAATAGAGATTGGTTACCTGTTACCGGATGAAAATGTAAATTCCGACGCTCAGTACGGCCAGGAAATTGCATTAAATTATTCCGGCAAATTTGGTCAGGTTGGATATAACGTGGGTGGCAATTTTTCTTATACACGTTCCAAAAATATCAATACTTATAACCCATTGTTCTTTAACTCGTGGGACCAATACCGGAATTCCCTGGAAAACAGGTACTCCCACATCGACTGGGGTTATGAGGTAACCGGACAGTTTACTTCTCAGGAACAGATCAATAATTATACAGTTAACAATGATGGAAAAGGTAACCGCTCGCTTATTCCGGGCGACCTGATCTATAAAGACCAGAATGGCGACGGCAAGATCGATCAGTACGATCAACGCCCGATTGGTTTTGGTTTGGGTACGCAACCCAATATCAATTTTGGTTTCAATATCGGGCTTAACTACAAAGCTTTTGATTTTCATGCTGATTTCTCTGGCGGGGCTGGGTATACCTTCTCACAGAACTGGGAATTGCGCTGGGCTTTCCAGAACAGTGGTAACCTGAATGAAATCTTCCTCGACAGGTGGCACCGTGCGGATCCGTTGGATATCAACAGTGCATGGATCCCAGGAAAATACCCTGCAAACAGGTTCAATCCGGGTACCGGACATAGCAATTACTCCCTAAACGGACAAGGAAATTCTGATTACTGGTTGCACAATGTGAAATACCTGCGTGCAAGAACAATCGAATTTGGTTACACGTTGCCGGCATCACTGCTTAGCCGGGTAAAAGTTAGAAAATTGAGAGTATATGCAAATGCATATAACTTGTTCTCAATTGATAACATGAAACAGTATAGCCTCGATCCGGAAGTACAGGATGATAACGGGTTACAATTCCCGCAGAGTAAAATCCTGAATTTCGGCCTAAACCTAACATTTTAATTCCTCCAAACTTTAATCAGATGAATAAGATATATATACTTTCGCTATTTGCCCTCCTGCTGATCACAGGGGCCTGCAAGAAAGACAGTGATTTTTTAGATGTTCCCCCAAAACAGGTTATTCCGGAAGAGACAGCATTCTCCGATCCGGCGTTGGTGCTCTCGGTGCTTGGGGATCTGTACAACCGTCAGCGTGACTTTTCAAGTTTAGACGGAATACCAAAGGAACTGCCTTACATAGAAAATGATGAACCCGGATGGCGCACTTTTGCCGATTTTAATGAAGCTTTTCCTTCAGAAAACGGCAGTAATTTCCTTGTACAGCGTACCGGCTGGTCCTTTAATGAATGGGGAATCTGGAACTACGGCTATATCCGGGACCTGAACCTGTTTATTCAACGTGCTACTGCAGCTACAAAACTTCAGGAGGCAGATAAAACCAGATTTATTGCGGAAGCACGTTTTCTGCGTGCCAATTACTATTTTGAAATGGTGAAAAGGATGGGTGGTGTACCGCTGATCACAGAACCGCTCACTTATGATTATAGTGGGGTAGTCACAAACCTTCAGGTTCCCCGGTCTAAGGAATCAGAGATATATGATTTTGTGATCAAGGAAGCCGAGGACATTAAAACAAAATTACCAACCGACGTCAATCAAAAATCACGCGCCACCAGGGCTGCGGCCCTGGCCATGGAGTCCCGTGCAGCATTGTATGCAGGTTCCATTGCAAAATATGGTGCCACTACACCGCAGGTTTCTACGGTAGGAAACGAGGTCGGTATTCCGGCTGGAATGGCTTTGGGATATTACACCAAATCGCTTGCCGCCGCAGAAGAAATCATTAATGGCAGTGCTGGCGGCTATCAGTTATATAAGGTATTGCCCGAACTGTCGGATAACTTTGCAGCGATATTTCTCGATAAAAGTAGCGTAAACCAGGAGTCCATCTGGATTGAAGATTTCAAAGTGAACAGCGGCAAAGTACATGGTTTTACGGTAAACAACCAGCCATTTTCTATCTCTGATGAGGGGCTTGATGCCGGTCGTTTAAATCCTTCCCTCAACCTTGTGGAAGCTTTTGAAAAACTGGATAACACCTATGCGCCAATAATTACCAAAGATGCCGGTGGTAACCCCGTTTATTATACCAACCAGCTGGACGCTTTTGCGGGCCGCGATGCTCGATTAGCTGGAACGGTACTTTTGCCAAATGCGACTTTCAAAGGCAAAAACGTAGATATCTGGGCCGGCTACCTGCTGGCTGACGGAAGCATTTTTACCAGTGACGATGCCAGTCATTTGAAATCGCTGCCTGGTACCAATGTTGATATCCAGGTGGTGGGTAAAGACGGTCCGGTTAACGGACAGGAATTCCGATCGCAGAGCGGATTTTATATTCGTAAATACCTGGATCCTCAAACAGGTTCGGGTCGCCGCGGCCGTCAAAGCGATGTGGCATTTATTCGTTATCGCTATGCAGAAGTATTGTTAAATGCTGCAGAAGCTGCTTTTGAACTAGGCCGTCTTGGTACAGCCGAAGGATATATCAATCAGGTTCGTGCCCGTGCGGGCCTTACCACACCACTTACAGGGCTTACTTTTGACAGAATTGTGCATGAAAGGAGAGTGGAGCTGGTATTTGAGGGACATACCCTGTTTGATATGAAGAGATGGCGTTTGGCCCACCGGGTGTGGGACGGCGGATCTATGAGCGTTAGCGATCTGTTGAGTAATATAGGTTCCGCTACCAAAAGAAATACTCAGCCTTACGGCTTGTGGTCGTATAAATATTATAGCCCTGGAAGCCCTAACAATGGCAAATGGATCTATAGGGAATCGCTTCCGTCTGCGGTAACCGGTGCAAGCAGGTTCCAGTTTGGCAATTATTACTCATTGATTACCAATGATATCCTTTCCGCCAATCCTAAAATTGTTAAACAACCTAATCAATAGCATTAAACCGAACACCATGAAATCCAGATTTCAATATATCATACTGCTGACGCTCGTTCTTGGAACCTCGTCATGCAAAAAAGACAATTTTGAAGCCCCTTCCTCCACACTCAATGGGCGGATTATGTACAATAATGAAGAGATAGGCCTCGAATATAACCAGGTGCCACTTGAGCTCTACCAGCCCGGTTTCGGTAAAGTGGGTGCCATAGCAGGTTCGTTTAAACAGGATGGTTCTTATTCCACGTTGTTGTTTAATGGTAACTATAAAATGATTATTCCTGCAGGGCAGGGACCTTTCCAGTGGCGTGAAACTACAGTAGGTGTAAGAGATACACTGGCGGTAACAGTTAGTGGCAACCAAACGCTCGACCTGCAGGCGACACCGTATTTCATGATCAGGGCTGCGGCTTACACATTAACCGGAACAACCCTTGTAGCAAACTTCCGCGCCGATCAAATCATTACTGGCCCAAGTTCTAAAACCATCGAAAGGATCAATTTGTATATTAACAAGACACAATTTGTATCCAGTGCCGATAATATTGCCAGTGCAGAAATAGCAGGGAGCACCATTACTAATCCGGCGGCTGTTACACTTACCGCCACCGTGCCGGCAATTGTGCCTGCACAGAACTATGTGTTTGTGCGGATAGGACTGAAAATTACTGGTGTAGAGGATATGATCTTCTCACCCTTACAGAAAATTCAAACCAATTAATAATAAATTACGCTGCTCATTAAACCCATAAAACCAGAACATGAAGCGATTTTTCCTTTCTTTTAGCCTTGCTGCCCTCTTCTTAAATGCCAGAGCACAGGAGCGTATAGCACCTGCTTATCCACTCATTACACACGATCCTTACTTTAGCATCTGGTCGTTTGGAGACAAACTTAATGGTTCGCCCACTAAACACTGGACGGGCAGCAATCAGTCACTCACTGGTTTACTTAAGGTAGACGGCAAAGTCTACCGCTTCCTGGGCGATCAGGAAGAAAGTTATATTACTGTGCTTCCGGCATCTGACGAAAAAGCCTACGCAGTTAAATATAGGGAATCTGCTCCTGCCGCCGGGTGGGAAAAAAATACCTTTGCTGATGCCGATTGGAAAACAGGTACCGCGCCTTTTGGCGACGGCCAGGCAACCACGCAATGGAAAACTAAGGATTTATGGACGCGGCGTACATTCACCCTCACGCAGACAGGCTTCAACAACCTGAAGTTAAAGATCATGCATGATGACGATGTAGAAGTATATCTTAATGGTCAGAATATCTACAGTTGCCAGTGTTTCAATGGCAAGTTTATCAATGTTCCTGTAGATGATAAAATTTTAAAAAAGGGAGAAAACATCCTGGCTATCCATGTCAAAAACAATACCGGGGGGCAATGGATTGATGCCGGGCTAATTTATGAGAAACAGGTGGTGGCTATGCAAAATGTTTTGAACGCAAAACAGACCGATGTGAAACTTAACGCAACACAGACAAGCTACAGTTTTGAGTGTGGCAGTGTGAACCTGGATGTTAATTTTACTTCACCGTTGCTGATGAACGACCTTGATCTGTTATCGCGCCCGGTGTCTTATGTGACTTTCAAATTAAAAGCTAAAGATGGTAAAAAACACGACGCCGAGGTTTATTTCGGTACTTCGTCTGACCTTGCTGTGAATACTCCGACGCAGGAAGTAACTGCAAAAAAAGGCTCACTAAACAATGGCATGTCTATTTTAAGGGCAGGTACTACCGCGCAGCCGCTACTGAAAAAAACGGGTGATGATGTACGTATCGACTGGGGGTACGTCTATATCGCCGCACCACAAAAAACCGGGGCACGCCAATATATCAGTGCTTTTGACGGTGCCCAGCAAGCTTTTGTTATTGGTAAAACCGTGCCAGCAGTTACCACGGGAAAAAAACTGGTATTGTCTACCGTTGTGCCTTTTAGCCTAAACGGCACCACCGTTGTAGAAAAAGACTTGCTGATTGCTTATGATGATTTGTATTCGGTACAGTACTTTGGCCAGAACCTTCGTCCCTGGTGGAACAGCAAGGGCGATCAAACGATAGAACAGCAACTGAAACTGGCAGACGACCAATATGCTGCGGTGATGGCTAAATGTGCAGCGTTCAACAGCACTTACCATGAGGCAAATCTTAAAGCCGGAGGCGAACATTATGCAAAACTTTTAGATTTGACGTACCGCCAGGCTATCGCAGCGCATAAACTCGTGAAATCTAATGATGGTGAAATCCTTTTTCTGTCTAAAGAAAATTTCAGCAACGGCTCCATTAACACTGTTGATATTACCTATCCATCGGCACCTCTGTTTTTAGTGTACAATCCTGACTTACTGAAAGGTATGCTCAATGGTATTTTTCACTACAGCGAAAGCGGCAAATGGAAAAAGCCGTTTGCCGCACACGATCTTGGCACCTATCCCCAAGCCAATGGACAAACTTACGGGGAAGATATGCCCGTGGAAGAAGCTGGAAATATGGTGATCCTTACCGCGGCAATTGCCAAAGTAGAAGGCAATGCTGAGTATGCCAAAAAACACTGGGCCACGTTAACTACCTGGGCAGAATACCTCAGCAGGGAAGGCCTGGACCCAGCTAACCAGTTGTGTACAGATGATTTCGCGGGGCACCTTGCCAGAAATGCAAACTTATCGGTAAAAGCTATCGTAGCACTCGGCAGTTATGGTATGCTGGCCGAACAGCTGGGCCAGCACGAAACGGCTGTAAAATACAAAACCATGTCTCATGATATGGCCCAGAAATGGTTGAAGATGGCCGACGATGGAGATCATTACACATTGACATTTGATAACAAAGGTACCTGGAGCCAGAAATACAACATGGTTTGGGATAAAGTACTGAAACTTGAAATCTTTCCGAAAGAAGTTTATAAAAAAGAGATAAACTATTATTTAAAAAAACAAAATTCATTCGGGCTTCCCCTGGATAGCCGTAAAACTTACACTAAATCTGACTGGATCATGTGGACGGCGACATTGGCGGATAACCAGGCGGACTTTTTGAAGTTTATTGACCCTATTTATAAGTACGCGATTGAAACACCTACGCGTGTACCGCTAAGCGATTGGCACGAAACCACCGATGGTAAACAGGTAGGTTTCCAGGCACGCAGTGTGGTTGCCGGTTACGCTATTAAATTGCTTGATACCAAACTAAATGCTAAATAATCCAATGGCCCTACATCTATGAAACACGTCTCTCTCGTTATAATAACCCTTCTGTTTACGTTTGTGCTTCGTGCACAAACGTTTACTAATCCGCTGCTGCCTTCCGGTGCAGACCCCTATAGTTTTTATAAGGATGGGTTTTATTATTATACGCATACCACTGGGAACAGGATTGAACTCTGGAAGGCCAAAACCTTGTCTGATCTCAAGGAAGCTCCGCACCAGACCATTTGGAAACCTGCTTCAAATACCGCATGGTCTAAAGAAATCTGGGCACCGGAGGTGATGTTCCTGCAAGGGAAATGGTATGCGTACTTTGCGGCAGATAATGGTGAAAACAGGAATCATCGCATGTATGTGCTGGAAAATGCGTCTGCAGATCCTTTCAAGGGGAGCTGGGTCTTTAAAGGCCAGGTTACTGATCCAAGTAATAAATGGGCAATTGACGGGGATATCATCCAGCATAACAAGCAGCTCTATATGATTTGGTCGGGCTGGGAAGGGGACGAGAACGGAAAACAGGAAATCTTCATTGCCAAATTGAAAAACCCATGGACGGTAGAAGGCAAACGGGTAAAGATATCGACACCAAAGTATAACTGGGAGAAATACGGCAAGCTAAACAATCCCGGCGACCCACCACAGGTAGATGTGAATGAAGGGCCACAGTTTCTGTTGCGCGGAGATAAAATCTTCATCGTTTATTCTGCCAGTGGCTGTTGGACGGATTTTTATGCACTGGGTCTGCTCACCGCAAGTACTGACGCCGATCTGTTGGATCCTGCATCATGGAAAAAATCTGAACAGCCCGTATTTCAGCAGTCGCCTGAAAATAACGTATTCGCACCCGGCCATAACTCATTTTTTAAATCGCCAGACGGTAAACAGGACTGGATCCTTTATCATGCCAATGAAAAGCCAGGGCAGGGATGCGCTGGATTTCGCTCGCCGCGCGCGCAACAGTTTCATTGGAAAGAAGACGGAACACCCAATTTTGGTGTTCCTGTAAAAACAGGGAAGGCTTTAGCGGAACCTGCCAACCCCTAACACTTTGAATTTCAGAAACCAATAATTTATCAGATGAAGAAGTATATCATAGCATTCTCCCTCCTCGTTGCTACCTTAGGTGGCTTCGCGCAAAAAGCAAAAAAAGTACCGGCTGGTCAGGTTTGGTCAGTTGAAAAAGCGAACTCCTGGTATGCCTCGCATCCTTGGCTTACAGGCGCCGATTACATTCCATCCAACGCCATCAACCAGCTGGAGATGTGGCAAGCAGATACTTTTAGCCCTGATCTTATCGACAAGGAATTAGGCTGGGCGCAAGATATAGGTTTCAATACCATGCGTGTCTTTTTACATAGTGAAGCCTGGAAACAGGATCCTGAAGGGTTCAAAAAACGTATTGACCAGTTCCTGACCCTTTCAAAAAAGCATGGCATCACACCAATGTTTGTGTTTTTTGACGATTGTTGGAACAAAAGTTTTACGACCGGAAAACAGCCAGCACCAAAAACCGGGATACATAACTCGGGATGGCTGCAGGATCCGGGGATGCCTGCTACTACAGATCCAAATGCGTGGCCAGCATTAGAAAAATACGTGAAAGATGTCATGCGCAGTTTCGCACATGATGAACGTATCCTCCTGTGGGACCTCTATAACGAGCCAGGGAACAACGATAAAAAAGACGCCAGCCTTCCTTTGTTAACACAAATTATCGGTTGGGCAAGGTCTGTAAACCCCGACCAGCCTATCAGTATTGGTTTGTGGGATTGGAAACTGGAGAAACTGAACGCATTACAGCTCAACAATTCAGATATTGTTACCTATCATAATTATGAGGAGCCACAATGGCACCTACGCACTATACAATTGCTGAAAGCGAGTGGTCGCCCGTTGATCTGCACTGAATATATGGCGCGCCCGCGGAATAGCCGTTTTGCAAATATACTTCCGATGCTGAAACAGGAAAATGTAGGAGCCATCAACTGGGGATTTGTAGCCGGTAAAACCAATACAAAATACGCGTGGGATACGCCATTGGCCGACGGCTCAGACCCGATAGAGTGGTTCCATGAGATCTTTAACCAGGATGGCACCGCTTACAGGAAAGATGAAACTGAGCTGATCAAAAAGCTCACTACGAAGTAATTACAATAAATATGATAGTTCTACTACCATGAACTCTTACAACCAATATGCCTATGGTGCGATTGGTGACTGGATCTACCAAAATATTGCAGGCATTCAGACAGCTGAACCGGGTTATAAAAAGATATTAAGTAGACCAGTTTTTGGTGGTAAACTAACATGGGCCGAAGCTTCATATGACTGTCCTTATGTAAATTTAAGGTATCAACAATGTTATCCTGGGCTGTACGCATTTTTGCTAATTTAAACGTTAGAGCTGTAAGGTCAATCAAGACTGGAATAAATATAAAATATATGGATTATAGACTCAGACTAGCGGATGGCACTACCCATATGATACAAATATTTGCAACAACATTTAAAAAACTAAAAGTATGGAAATTGGCTTTTGATAATGGGACAGAGATTATGCTCTATAAAGTTGGATCGCAATGGATGCAGAGAAGGGACGATTTTCTGGAACAATCTTACGTAACATCTATAGGGGCGTACATTGATAAAATGATAGCGGTTTAATAAGGAGGGCATTGATATCGCTTGGATTCAGATTTCCATTAAAAAAGAGCTGCTCAAGTCAGCAGCTCTTTAAGCGTCAATCAGTACTATTACATTAATGTTTCAGGTAAAAGGTATCAACCTTGTCTGAAAGAACAGACAGCTTGATTAGTAGTTAGGATTCTGTATCAGAATTCCGCTGCTTTTGTCAATTTCAGTCTGCGGAAGTGGCCAACGGTAAAACTTATCTTCGAAGTGATAAGGTGAAAGGCCGTCTTTTACATTGTTTAATACCTGTCCGGCAGTGCGCCAACGGATCAGGTCGTAATATCTTAATCCACTTTCAAAAGCAAGTTCCACCCTGCGTTCATGTCTTATGCGGTCGCGCATTGCTTCTTTACTCAATCCGGCAGGAAAAGCGGGCATACTTACTCTCGCACGAAGGTCGGTTGTCGCCTTATATACACTCGCATCTGGTCCCTGGATTTCATTTTGGGCTTCTGCGTACATTAACATGACCTCACCCAGGCGAAGAACCACTACGTCCTGCTGACTTTGCGTAGAGAAACCATATGGGATATTTGATGGTTCCAAAACTTTGAGCAGACCATAACCCGTCGGCCTTGGATTGGATGGGAAATGCACTTTTCCATCGCCAAAATCAGGATGATCCACATAAACAGTTTTTGCAAGCCGTGGATCCCGGTTAGTGAATGGAGCACTGGTATTTGTTAATGGTGATACGCCAAAAGGCAAACCGTCAATGCATTCAAAGGTATTCACAAAGTTTTGCAGAGGAGCGGCCACATCCCAGTCACCAAAATACATATCCATAGAATTCGCATTATTAGGTGCAAGGTAGTTCACTGAAAAGATGATTTCAGTGTTATTCTTTTGTGTAGCATCCCTAAAGTTATCTTCAAAATTTTTGCTGAGTGTGTATTTGCTCATCACTTGTTGGCAAAGGTCGCGCACCTGTGTCAGGATTGATATATCCGGATTACCTGTGGTGCCGAATGCCGAAAATAGTAGAACCCGTGCTTTTAAAGCCTGCGCAGAAGAAGCTGTCGCATGCCCGCCGTTTTGGCCGTATGCGTTCTGACTCAGGTTAGTTATACCATAGTCCAGATCTGATAGAATTTGCGCCAGAATTTTATCTGCTGCATCTTTTGGTTTCTTCTGGGTCTCCAACGTTAATGGTTCCAGTACAAGAGGTACTTCCCCGTAAGTGGTATACAGCTGGAAATAATAGAAGGCACGGATAAAACGTACTTCACCTTCATACTGTTTATGCATGTCTGCAGTAATATCGCCTCCCTGATAGGCTGCGAGTTGCTGTAGCAGAATGTTGATTCTGGCGATGCCAGTGTAACTATCATTATAGATCGCTTGCTGATATCCTCCCAATGAGGGTGTCAGGTTGCCGCTGTTGATACTATTTACACTTCCGCTGTTGAACTGACAATAGGCATTGTCTGTAAGACAGTCGCGTACGGGTGCTTCCACAGAAAATTCCGCCGATTGCATCGTCGCATATACTGCCGCCAACGCCTTGTCGAAATCGCCTTTCGACTGCCAAAAGGTTGCGGAAGAAATTTGGTCGAGCGGGTTCAGGTCAAGTGTCTTTTTGCAGGCAGCTAAACTGAATGCAACAAAAAATAGGCTGATATATAATTTCGTTTTCATAATAGGCATTTTAAAAAGTAGCATTTAGACCGAAAGCGTAGATTTTATTTTGCGGATACTGCAGAAGGTCGCCGCTGCCACCACGTTCTGGATCAAGTCCCCTGTAATTGGTATGGGTGAACAGGTTGTCGCCCGAAAAGTAGAACCTTAGTCTGTCTATGCCGATCTTTTTCGTCACGTTGTTAGGTATAGTATAACCCAGCACAATGTTTTTCAGTCTCAGATACGAACCGTCCTGCAGGAAATAAGTCGAGGCACGGGAAATTTTTTGTGGTGCGTTCCACCCCCAATAGATGCGGGGCATTGTAGTAGATGGATTTTCAGGAGTCCATCTGTCGGCCCAATCAGTAGTAGGAGGGGAGCCTTGTACAAAAGGAATGGTACCCCAATTGTTTACAAAATATTTGACTCCATGCACGCCTTGCAGCATAGCTGAAAAGTCGAAACCTTTGAAGCTGGCGGATAGGTTCAATGCATAATTCAACTTTGGAAATACTCCCGGAATAATTTTGCGGTCGTCGTCATTTACCTTGCCGTCCCCGTTGACATCTTTATATTTCAGGTCGCCCGGCAGCGTGTCGTCATTATATTGTTTCGGCGAGTTTTGCACCTCTGCCGCAGACTGGAAAATACCGTCTACTTCGAGCATATAAAAAGAATTCCATGGCTGTCCATTTTGGTTGATGGTATAACTGCCTATTTCCTGCTGACCAAATTTGACCAGCTTGTTGGAGTTATGATCCAGATTTATACCAACATTGTAATTGAAACCGCTTAAAGCGCCTCCTTTAATTGAATTGCTGTAAGCCAGTCCAAGCTCCACTCCTGTGTTTTCTACTTCACCATCATTTATTACCGGTGCGCCTAAGCCCACTATCGCAGTGACTTGAGATTGTCGGAGGATATCAGATGTCTTCTTTTTATAATAATCAGCGGTGAGGTTGAAGTTTTTGAAGACCGTCATATCAAGACCTATATCGGTCATTGTAGTTGTTTCCCATTGGATAATTGGATTGTTCAATGCATTTTGGGCTACGCCAGTCGAAAGCGTATTGTTGTCAAATGAATAGTTTCCAGTTAGGTTCAATAATGCCTGGTAAGGATAATTGCTTCCATAACCACCAATTACAATATTCTGGTTCCCAAGCTTTCCCCATGAACCACGAAGTTTGAAATTGTCCAGCCAGGCCAATTCCATCTGTTTCATAAAAGGCTCCTCGGTTAAACGCCATCCGGCAGAAAAGGAAGGGAAAACACCCCAACGGTTTTCCGTATCGAATTTGGAGCTTCCATCATACCTTACGTTGGCTTCTAGTAAGTAGCGTTCCTTGTAGTTGTAGTCAAACCGTCCGAAGAATGACATCAGCGCCCATTTGTTGGCAGTTCCACTGGTGCTTTGCACGGAGGGGCTACCAGCGTTCAATTCCCTTAGGTCAAGACTTGGAAATTCTCTTCTATAGCCCTGCAGGTATTGGTAGTGGCTTTGCTCAACACTATAACCAGCTTGTACTTTCACATTGTGACCATTAAAATCATGGTTGTAGTTCAGGTACGAGTATAGATTAGTATAAATGGTTTGTTGGTCCTGTACAGTGAGGCCGCTACCCAGATCCAGATTGGTTGCCAGTTGATTAGTTCGGAAGTTATACTCAGGCACCTGGGTGCGGAAATCTTTATATTTGTCGAAAGTTGCATTTACGGCCGCTTTGGTGTACCAGGAGAAGTCCTTGTTGAATTGTACTTCGAACCAACCTTGTGCGTTTAGCGCATAGTCGTTCGTGTTGTGTGTAATATCGTTGTTCAATACACCAAAAGGATTTTTATTGTTGTACTCAAGGTCGTAAGCTTTGTATGTTAGCCTACCACTACCGTCAGTTAAAAAAGGACCATAAGTAGGCGCCTGTGACATGGCGGAAAGGAACATATCCTCAGACCCGAAAGGCGTAGAGATTGTGGTGCCGGATTTCAGTAAGAGGTTGGTGCCGAATTTAATGTGGTCGTTAACTTTTGAGGTCAGGTTAATTCTCGCATTGTATTTTTTGTAGTCAAAACCGCGCATAATTCCTTTCTGGTTTACATAACCTAAGGATACACTATAAGTGGTCTTTTCGTTTCCGCCACTAAATGTTAGGTTATGCGTCTGTGTAGGCGCTGTTTTGAAGATCAGGCTTAACCAGTCGGTATTTGGGTAGTTTACGCGGTCATTACTATTGCGGTAAAGCTCTATTTGATCTTGCGGATATAAGCTGGCAGGATCAGTAAGGCCAGTGTTAATGCGTGCCTCATTATAGAGCGTCATATATTCCGCTGAATTGGTGATGAGGTCAAACAGTTTTGTAGGCTTGTAGAGCCCAACGTTAGCATCGTATTGGATAGACATTTTTCCCGATTTTCCCTGTTTGGTAGTCACCAATACCACACCATTTGCGGCCCTTGAGCCGTAAATTGCTGCCGAGGCCGCATCCTTTAAGACGGATATATTATCTATGTTGTTAGGATTGAGGTCGTTCAGGCTTCCCGGGACACCATCTACAAGTACAAGAGGGTCAGAGCCCGCGCCGCTGAATGTTCCATTTCCGCGGATTCGGATAGATACTCCTTCGTTTCCTGGTTCCCCCGTACTTTGTGTGACTTGTACTCCTGGCATTGTTCCCTGCAGCATGGCAGCCGGGCTAACTACAGGACGCTTAATCAGGTCGTCGCCGCTAACAGTTGCCACGGAACCGGTCAGGTTTACTTTCTTTTGTGTACCATAACCTACAACTACCACTTCAGACAGGTCTTTCGCATCGGCCAATAAGGTCACGTTGATTATCGCCTGGCTATTTACAGTAACTGTCAGAGGTTTATAGCCAACCGAGGAGAAAATTAAAGTAGCATTTGCAGGTGCTTTAATGCTGAACCGGCCATTTTTATCGGTACTTGTACCAGCATTGGAATTCTGCACCTTTACCACAACGCCCGGCAGAGGATCTTTTGCATCCCTGACCTGCCCGCTGATGTTAATTTCTTGCGCAAGAGCGGCAGTAGGTGAAAACTGTAATAAGAAAATTGCGAGCAGTACAGCTGCGGTGGTCAGGCAATTGGAGGTAATTTTCAGCAGATGCCGATACCTGCAATGAAATTGCCCAATAACATCGTCCCGCAGGATTTCGTTTGTAAACTTTTTCATACTTAAGATTATAATTGGTTCTGTAAATGTAGAAGCCCTTATAATGCCTTGAAATGGATAAATCTTTAAAGTTGATGGATAATTTAACTATCTGTCAATTTTGATTTAGGGAGAGGGGGTTGTGCGGTTGTGCAGGGACTTCTGTCTGATGCACAATTCTACTAATCTATTGATTTTTAAAAAAATGCACAATTCGGCAGGCATTGCCTTTGCTTAATGGGTTGCTACGGCTTGCCACCTTAATCTTCAGCAGGTGATCGCCAGCTTTTAGGTTTCCATCAAAAAGAATATACCATGGAAGGTGCAGCTGTGAACTCCAGGCCGTATAAAGGTCAACTTCTTTATAGGGGAGGCCATCTATGGAGTAAGATACGGTTCCTGCATCCTGACCTGAAACAACTGCCATTCCGACGGCTGTTCCTTTAAACTTCAGCCTTAGGATAGCTCCGGCTTTGAGGGTATATAAAACAGGTACATGTACAAAATTTGGCCGTGTTTCCAAATCATCGGTTGGTTGCCAGTTGGTGTTGAAGCGCCATGCATTATCAGGTTTTGCCGCACGGATATCCACGTAACCGCCTGCTTCAAAATTTGCGCTGTCAAGAGGTTTGGGAAGCGGTACCCTAAGCCGGTCTTGGTAACTAGGCGCCAATGCCAGTCGCAGTAACTCTTTTAAATTGGCAAAGTACAGTTCCTGGCCAAAAGGCGACGGGTGGAGGTCTTTGAAATCATTATCCCAATCAAATTCTTTGTTTTTGATCTTATCATGTACTTCTTTGGCGAGGTTTACCGAGGGGAGTTGATAATGTGCCGCTACCAGTTCATGATTTGCTACCTCTACCGGAACTTTCCCTACCGTATAACTTGCGGTTTTGTCAGGATCCGCAAAAGACATCATGATAATGTCCATCAACGGGTTGCTTTTCCGAACATGTCTTACAATACCTTCTAGGGCACGAATCTGGGTGGTGCTGTCAGTATTATTTGCATGATCATTTACGGCTGCTTCCAGAAAAAGAAGGTCTATTTTGCCTGAGTCGAGCACATCCCTCTGCAGTCTGAAAGCATGGGGAAGGCTTCCCAGGGACGGGATTCCCGCAGAAATAAAGTGAAACCGGGTATCGGGAAAACGTTCTGTTAAATACGAACAGATTTTGTTCCGCCATCCCGGATTGAAAGTAATTGATCCACCAAGAAAAGCAACTGTACATGCTTGTTTTTGAGATAGTTTATAGCTTGTGTGAGGTAGTCCAGACCGCAACGTAAAGTAGTTGTGTAAAGGTAATATTTGTTGGGCATTTGCATAAATAATCATGCTTAACATTATACAGAAAAAGAGGATCCACTTATTCATCATTCAGTAATTGTCTTGAGCTCAGTATTTTCAGGAAATACTTTCACCCCGAATACAAATTTAATGGAAACATTTTTTGCATTGAATAGCATATCCTGTGATTGTGATGGATAATCCTGTCGTATCAAAATAATTACAGCAGGATTTGCAGAAGTCGTCGATGGACTTTATACTTGTATTGCTATTCCTTAAATATCCGGTTTTCATAGCCAGGAGAGGTTAGGATGGAATATGCGATTACCAGATATTAAATTGTATGAACATTTCCACCAAAAAAAAGGATGGTTTTGAAGGTGAAAAACTTATCAGTATTCCACAGAACGTACTGAAAGATTATGTAAGGAAATATCCTTCTTTATTCAATATTTATATTACCCATATTGGTTATTTTCCACGCGCAACCTGTCATTATAAAGAGAGGCGAAAAGGTTGCGAGGATAATATCCTGATATATTGCCTGAAAGGTGTGGGGCACTACATCGTAGGCGACAAACACTTTGAGGTGCATCCCAACCAGTTTATTTTATTACCAGCAACGGGTGAATACCTCCGTTACTGGGCAGATACTGAAGATCCATGGACTATATACTGGGTGCATTTTACGGGTGATATCATTAAAAATTTTAATTCCTCATTGAACATCAATATTTTAAAGGGCCCCATAACCATTCCTTTTAACAGTAAAGCCATTGAGGTTTGGGAGAATATGTACAAAAGCCTGCAAATGGGTTACAGTATAGAAAATCTTTGTAATGCCAACTTTTGCCTTTATCATTTTGCAGCTTCGTTCCTTTTCCCCGATAAACACAGGATAAAGGAAAAGGAAGAAACGGAAGATATGGTCACCGCTACCATAATGAACATGCAGGATAATATCGGGAAGATGCTTGCAGTGGAAGATATGGCCCGGCAGCATAGATTATCTACCTCGCACTTTTCAAGTCTTTTTCGTAAAGCCACGGGTATGCCACCTATCAACTATTTTATTCACCTCAAAATGCAGAAAGCCTGCCAGTTACTTTATAGCAATGAAGTAAAAATTAAAGGTATAGCCGAGGTATTAGGCTATGAAGATCCTTATTATTTCTCGAGGGTGTTTAAAAAATCAATGGGTGTTTCACCTGAAAAGTATAAGTTCAGTTCAACAGAGCGAACAATGATATGATCGCACCATGATGCGGGCATTAAATTCTCAGGGATGAAAACTAACCTGCTCCCCCGGACTGGTCTTTAACAATATGTTCTCCGCAGTTATTTTTTTGGTGCCCCTTATCGTGGTGATTGTCCCTGATGCACCCCATGGAATAATCAGCCGCAGGTCGCTGCCCTTTTCGCTTATTATAGTGATATTTTGCACTTTGCTATTTTGCAGGTTTGCGCTGACCAGAAATGCACCGGCCGCGCGCAGGTTTTTAAAGGCCGCATTTTTATTCATTGGCCAGTTTGGGAAAAGACGAATGGTCCCTTGATAACTTTGCATCAGGCATTCATTGATCACAACTGGTAGGGCAAAGTTTTCAAACCAGATACCCATCCTGCCCATATAACCGTAGTCGGTCTTTTCCTGGTAGCGGCCACCGGTTTGCATGACCATATCCGTGGCAGTTCCATTTGGTAGGAGTGAATACCGCACATGCCGTTTAAATTCTTCCAGGTCAAGGAGACCAGCGCGGGCCGATTGCAAGTTGATGAACACAAGGTCATTCCCGCCCTCGTTCTGTTGATTTTTAAAGGTGTTTTTCACCAGCTGACGTGTTGCAGAATCAGAATGCAGTCCAAAATCCTCCCCAGGAAAAACAGAGATAAGCGCATTTGGAACGTTGTATACAACGTCAGCACTTTCGCCCGGCGCCGCAACCAGGATTTTGCCATAGGTTTTAGATGTGGCTGTTGGATAATCTGGATAATGGTTCAGAATATCTTTTACATCGATGAGGAGCGTTTTTTCTATTTCAGTCCTTCGCAATATCTGGGTGGCTTGCTGAAAAGCTTTAAAAATGAATTTGCTCAATGTGAGGTCTATAGACCCATCATAATTGTATTTAAAGCCGGGACGCAGACCATAAAGTTCTGGCGGAACAGTTGGGAAAATATGGTAGCGGTCGTCTTTCCATCGTGCCCCGCCATGGGCATCGGCCCTTTTCATATATGCCGTGAGGAATTGCACGGCAGCCTTAATCGGTTCGTATGCACGTGTTTGCAGGAAATTCTTATCGGCACTGTAAAGATAATGCCACCAAAGTCCTTGTACCGCCCATGGCGTTTCACTTATTTCCCAGCCCCAATCTGGAATGGGATAGGGGTTCATGGTCATTTCTACAGGATAAGCAGAATGCGGAAAATATGCACCCGGCAGACCGTAATAATCTTTTGCCCAGCTGCGGCTTACAGGCATCAGCGATTCGATCAGGGAAACATATGGCAGATTTTTTTCCAGATGGTTACTGGAAAAAGTAACCCAGAAGGGCTGCTGGGTATTGTAATTCATGTGGAAATCCCCATGCCAGGCTGTACCAATTTTATCATAACTCCAGTTGGCAAATAAGCCCGGGCAAGTTATTCCAGCTTTGGTAGCACAATTCAGAAAGTAGAGGTTTCTATACCAGATTTCCTCCAGAAACGGGTCAGCAAGTTGAACGGCAGATTTGTTCCAATAGGCTTTCCAGCTCTGTATGTTTTTCTCTAAAATTTGGGCAATCAGTTGTGGTTCAGGTGTAATTCCTGCATGTAGTTTCTGAAATACTCTATTGTTTAATCCTTCTGTAAGGCTGATGATAGCAGTAAATGGGCTATGCTGGTCGAGCGCAGCTTCCAATACGGGCATTTCTTCCTCGTTTCCGTTCCAATTCATTCGTTTCCTTTTTGAAATAGCTGAGTTCACCTGAACGGTCAATTGGAAGGCCTTGTCCTTAATGTTTTTAAGATATTCTTCTTTCTTTGTAAGGGCATAAGGCAATATCTGCCTAAAAGAAATTGTTCCCTGTGCGAGATTTTCCATATCCTCATGTAATGGAAAAGCCGCAGGTGTAGATGGGTCAGGGAGCACTTTAATACGGTCAAAAGGATTAGGGAATAGCCTTCCCTTTTCATCCTTCAGCTCCAAGAGCAGGCGGTCCTGATCCATGTCCGTAAATAACTTCAGCTGCAGTTTCTGCTTTTCTGCAGTAAGAAATACGACTGTGCAAAGACCTGTTGAAATATCCAGCTGATGTCCAAGTACTTGCATTTTTCGGCGGTCGAAACTCAGTATCACAGAGCCACAGGGAAAGGGCCGTGGATAGGGTTTACTATAATTTTCGGCAGTCATCTCGTTATAAGATTTATACCATGGATCGTCGGTCAGGTTGGCCAAAGTATCAGGCAGCGCTTTCACCTTTTCAAACACATACCGAAAATCTCTGATCTCCTTACGATTATCTTCAGCAATCCTGATATCCCATACATTATTATGCCCAAAATAGAGCACAACCGCATCGGGCCGGGTACTCACCACCACACCCATCGCACCATTTCCCAGCAGCGCCCCTTCGAAAAAATCAGGCGCAGGTTTTTCCATGTTTATGCTATGTTTTTTGGCAATGGAAAACGATGAAAATTCATTTTTTGATTGTGCCTGCAGATCGGTTGTTGCATGGAGCAGAAAGAGCGAAACGAGACTATAACAGAGAGTGCTGTTCATACAATGTGATTTATTTGGTTACAGGGTATTTCACAAATTCGTTTTAAGAAGAAAAGCGATATATCTAAAAATGCCCGGTTTTGACCAAATGTATACTTTATTCTAAAAAAAAAGAAAAATCGAAAATCGTAGAATAATCCATTATAATAGAGGAATCACCTATTTTAACCCTCCCTGCAAACACTACTTTTGGATCACCGGAATATGTTTGATGTTGCAGACGGCCACCTGGTAGATGTAATACCAAATATAAATTGACACATGAAGCCGGCCGATGGCGGAATGCAAATGTAAGGAGGGTATCCCGGCATTTCCGCGACTCTCTGCCAATGCAGCAGGCTTCAGTTAGCAGTATTAAACGATACAGATGATAACAAAGATTACTATCAGAGATGTTCGCTTTCCTTTGGGCAAGGGTGCAGGCAGCGATGCGATACACCGAGACCCAATTTATTCTTATGCCGTTACCGAGTTACATGACGACAGCGGGCTTACCGGTACGGGTTTTGCATTTACTCTTGGCGAAGGAAACCAATTGGTTTGTCAGGCAGCACAGTTTTATGCCGAACAACTAAAAAGAAAAGATATAGAGGAACTGATGCTTAACTTTGGAAATATCTTTAAGGATTTTTCTAATGAACAGCAGCTCAGGTGGCTTGGACCTCATAAAGGTGTAGTACATTTGGGGTTGGCATCTGTCACTAACGCCTGTTACGATCTCTGGGCAAAAAAGAGGGGCGTACCCCTGTGGAAGCTTCTGACAGAATTATCCCCTGAGCAGCTGGTGAACACGCTCGACCTCTCTTATCTCGAAGACGAGATGACGCGCGACGATGCGCTGAAGTTGATAAACGACAATGTGCCGGGAACAGAAATACGGGAGCAAATCCTTCAAAAAGGTTATCCTGGCTACGATACTTCTATCGGTTGGTTCAATTATAGCGATGAAAAAGTAAAAGAAAACGTAATCCGTGCACTGGACCAGGGTTACAAGGCGATGAAGTTGAAGGTTGGGTCTGAGGATGCCGACCGCGATATTCGTCGCGCTGATCTGGTACGCGAAGCCGCAGGCGATCACATTAAAATTATGCTTGATGCCAACCAGCAATGGAACCTGTCACAAGCGAGGTCAATATGCAAACGACTCTCACCAATGAACCCTTACTGGATTGAGGAACCAACACATCCCGATGATGTGTTGGGACACTTAACGCTGGCCCGGGAAATTGCGCCAATAAAGCTCGCTTTGGGAGAGCATGTTCCCAACAGGATTATCTTCAAAAATTACCTCCAAAGTGGTTCCGCGGGATTTATCCAGGTGGATGCTGTCCGCGTGGGTGGTGTCAATGAATTTATCACCGTCAGTCTGCTTTGCCGTAAATACGGTATCCCTGTTGTTCCCCACGTAGGGGATATGGGTCAGCTCCATCAGCATCTGGTTTTATTTAATCATATAAGTTTAGGTCACGAAGCATTATTTTTAGAGCAAATTCCTCATCTTCAGAAAGAGTTTGTACATCCGGTCCGCGTAAAAGAGGGCGTTTATTTAACGCCCCAGGAGCCTGGGAGCAGCTGCGACCTGAAGTGATAACCAATATTACCAGATATGATACACCTAACGGACTTGCTGATCAGCATCATTTACATTGCCGCGATTCTCTTCATTGGTTTATGGGCAGGCATTACGCACCGCCGTAAAAGTAAAGCAGGCGCTGCCAGCCAGTATTTTCTGGCGGGTAAATCGTTGCGTTGGCCTGCGATAGGACTGGCATTATTTGCCACAAATATTTCTACAGTCCATCTGGTAAGCCTGGCACAAAGTGGTTTCGATACCGGTTTGCTCAATGGTAATTTTGAGTGGATGGCTGCCTTCACTTTATTGTTGCTGGCGCTCTTTTTTGTTCCATTTTATATCAAATCGGGCGTATCTACTTTGCCCGACTTCCTTGAAAAAAGATACGACAGGGCGAGCCGGGACTGGCTCACTTTCGTGTCTATATTTTCGGCCATGATTATCCATATTGCATTTTCTATGCTGGCAGGGGGGATTGTGCTGCGAACGCTTTTTGGTTTGGATATGTATGTAAGTGTGGTGGTGATCTCATTGATCACCGCCATCTACACCATCATTGGAGGTTTAAAAGCTGTGGTAGTTACCGAATCCATACAAACCGTAGTTTTGCTGGCCGGCGCAGGAGTCATCTGTTTTGCCGCTTACCACAAAATGGGAGGCTGGGAGCCGATGAAGAATGTTCTACATCAAGCCCATCAATATGATAAACTATCAATGTTGCGCAGTGGCAACGATCCGGTCGGTATGCCATGGTATGCCGTATTTCTGGGCTATCCTGTATTGGGTATCTGGTACTGGTGTGCTGATCAAACTATCGTACAACGGGTACTCGGTGCAAAAAACGAAGACGAGGCAAGGGTGGGAGTGATCTTTTGCGGGTTCATTAAAATCCTGCCGGTATTCATTTTTATTTTGCCAGGGCTGTTTGCATTTACACTGGCACAATCCGGGAAGCTGGACTTGCATTCTATCACAAGCATCAACGCGGTGGGTCAGAAAGTTGTAGATACTAAAGGGATATATACCCTAATGATTACCCAGCTATTACCTACCGGCCTGGTTGGCGTTTTGATTGCCGCGCTGCTGTCAGGTTTAATGAGTCAGGTTTCCGGCGCGTTAAACTCGATCTCAACTATGGTTAGTTATGATATTTATAAACGTTACCGGCCAAATCTAAACGATGCACAACTGGTAAAAGCTGGCAAAATTGCCGCGGGTATTGTGCTTGTCCTGTCCCTTTTTTTATTGCCGCTGCTTAACAAATATGAAAGCATATTTAACGGAGTAAATGATATCATTGCGCATATCGCCCCGCCAATCACTTGTGTGTTTTTACTTGGTATCTGCTGGAAAAAGGCTTCGGCCATTTCAGCAAAACTTACCTTATGGATAGGTTCGGCGCTCGGCGCTGCTATGTTTGCGTTAAATAAGCTTTACAATGAAAACCCATTAGCACATACGCCTTTTATGATGATGGCATTTTACCTTTTCTGTGTGTGCTTAGCGATGCAGGTTTTGTTTTCATATCTCTATCCTGTAGAACATACCGCAGAAAGCGAATCACTTTATTGGAAATCCTTCCGCGAGCCGCTACGCTCGCCAGGATGGAGGGGCATAGGCAATTACAAAGTCTTATCTGCCGCCCTTTTTGTCATGATGGCTATATTATTTTACTTGTTCAGATAGATCCTAAATGTTGATCATATGAAGTTATTAAATGAAAAAATTATATTTCTTACCGGGGGATCCAGGGGTATAGGCTTTGAATGTGCAACAAAGTATGCCGAGGCAGGCGCTACGGTTGTAATTGTGGCAAATGACGCCTCGTCAATTAAGCTTGCTATGGAGAAACTTGGTGCCGGTCATACCGGTATATTGTGTGATATTTCGCATGGCGCAGAAGTCGAAAAAGCAATTGCCGATACCCTGGAAAAATACGGCCGTATTGATGTTGTTCATAATAATGCTGGTATTGCCAATCCCGCAAAGGCCCTTCACGAAACAACTGAAGACGAATGGAATCAGTTATTTAATGTAAATATCCGAGGGATTTATCATACCACAAAGTATGCGATACAGGCGTTGAAAGATTCCAGGGGCTGCATTCTTAACACCAGTAGCCTTGTTGGCGAAATCGGCCAGGAGAACCACGCAGCCTATACTGCTACAAAAGGTGCAATAAACGCCCTTACCAAATCCATGGCGCTGGATTATGCTCCGTTTCAGGTTCGCGTAAATGCCGTAGCTCCCGCAGGCGTATGGACGCAATTACTGGAAGAATGGGCAAAGGCCCAGCAGGATGCTACTGAAATTATAAAATATCTTGATGGCATTCATGCCCTTGGTTATTGTCCGGGTGGCGATGTTATTGCAGATGTTTGTGTATTCCTGGTTTCTGAAAATGCAAGGTTTGTAACAGGTGTTATTATGCCCGTGAGCGGTGGTGCCGAGCTTGGATACCGCAGAATTAATGAACTAAATTCAATTACCCTTTAAACTTTTAGCATGTGCAATCTAAAATATTTAATCCTTTTATCTCTTATTTTACCGTTTTCATTTCAAGTAACTGCGCAACGAAAATCTACGCAGGCGGATCCTTTGAAACTTTGGTATCAGGAACCTGCTTCGCGCTGGGAAGAGACTCTGCCTTTGGGTAACGGGCGACTTGGGATGATGCCTGATGGAGGGATAAACCAGGAAAAGGTTGTGTTAAATGACATCACCTTATGGTCTGGCGCTCCGCAGGATGCAAATAACTATGAAGCCAATAAGAGCCTGCCCCAGATCCGAAAACTGATTTTGGAAGGACGCAATGATGAGGCACAGGACCTGGTGAACAAGAATTTTATTTGCACAGGCAAAGGTTCTGGTGGTACCAACTATGGCTGTTATCAGATGCTTGGAGAATTACTAATCGACTACGATTACCAGCTACCACATCAGGTAAAGCCTTTTTTCGGGAAGTATCGGCGAGAGCTGGACCTCGAACAGGCCCTGGCAAAAACTTCCTTCCAGCTTAAAGATGTGGTTTATAGAAGGGAATATTTAAGTAGTTTTGATGACGACGTTAGCATCATCAGGCTGAGTGCAGACAAAGCTGAAAAGATTAACATTACACTGGGCATCTCGCGTCCCGAACGCTCAAAAACCAATATCAGGAACAACGAGCTGCAACTTTCTGGACAATTGGATAATGGCATTGATGGTAAAGGAATGCGTTACCTAAGCCGAATTAAAGTTGTGCCGCAGGGTGGAACGCTTAGTACTAAAGGGAATACGCTGGTGGTTAAAAATGCCAGCGGTGTGCTTATCTATATTGCTTCCGGAACGGACTATAACGATCCTGCATTCGAAAAACGTATACACAAGAATTTGACTGCTGCGGTAACCAAGAGTTTTGTTATAGAAAGACAAAACCATATTCGCAATTACCGGAAACTGTTCAGCAGGTTGAGCTTAAGCATCGGTGCCGGCGGTAAGGACGATATGCCTACGGACCAGCGGCTTGCGGCCTTCCATCTGGAGCCATCTGCTGATTCTGGATTTCCGGTTTTATTTTTCCAGTTTGGTCGTTACCTGAGCATCAGCAGCACGCGCGTTGGTCTGTTGCCTCCGAATCTGCAGGGATTATGGGCAAACCAGATACAGACCCCATGGAACGGAGATTATCACCTCGACGTTAATATACAAATGAACCAATGGCCCGTAGAGGTAAGTAATCTTTCAGAATTAAACCTGCCACTGGCAGAGCTCGTGCGTGGCATGGTAAAACCTGGTGAACGTACAGCCAAAGCTTACTATAATGCTGAAGGTTGGATCGCGCATGTAATTACCAATATCTGGGGATTTACAGAACCCGGTGAGAGTGCTTCCTGGGGAGCTTCAAATGCCGGCTCAGGCTGGTTATGTAATAACTTATGGGACCATTATGCTTTCAGTATGGATAAAAATTATTTGAAAAGTATCTATTCTATCCTTAAAGGTTCGGCCAGGTTTTATAGCGATGTCCTGATTAAAGATCCGGCAACAGGCTGGCTGGTAACAGCTCCATCAGTATCACCTGAGAATACTTTTTACCTGCCTAATGGTAAAACGGCCAGTATTTCGATGGGTCCAACTATTGATAACCAGATTGTGAGGGAGCTTTTTGCCAATGTAATTACTGCTTCGGAGACGTTAGGGATTGATTCCGGGTTCAGGACTACTCTGCGGGAGAAACTTAAATCTGTTCCCCCTCCCGGAAGGTCGAGTAAAGATGGACGAATTATGGAATGGATTCAGGACTATAAAGAAACCGAACCACAACACCGTCACATTTCTCATTTATATGGACTTTACCCTGCTTCGCTTATTACGCCGGAAGGCACTCCTGATCTGGCCGAAGCGGCAAAGAAAACGTTAGAAGTTAGGGGAGATGATGGCCCAAGCTGGTCAATCGCCTACAAACTTCTTTTCTGGTCCAGGTTGCAGGATGGGCAACGTGCCTTCAAATTGCTGGGAGAACTGTTGAAACCGACAATTAAAACAGATATCAATTATGGTGCTGGCGGTGGTATTTATCCCAATCTGTTATCGGCGGGCCCGCCCTTTCAAATTGATGGCAACTTTGGCGGCACGGCTGGTATTGCAGAGATGCTCATTCAAAGCCACAAAGGTTACATAGAATTGCTGCCTGCGATTCCGGATGCCTGGAAGGGAAACGGTTATATCAAAGGTGTTAGGGCAAGAGGGAACTACACATTAGACTTTGAATGGAAAGACGGACGGGTTACAAGCTATCGTGTAGTTTCAGCAAAACCACAAGAGGTTAAAATTAAGGTAAACGGCCAGATCAAAACAATCACCAGCAGTAGTTTATAAGATATAACTATCAATCTATGAAATCTATCAAAATGTGTACCCTTCTATTTCTGTTTTTGTCCGTTGCTTCCGCTCAGGTGATTATTCCTTACGGACCTTCCGGGAAGATTGAGTACGACCTTAAAAATGGAACCTTCACCATTTCTGATGGCAAGATCCTCATTTTACAGAAAGGGATCGCCAGGGTAAAAAATTCAGGCATAGTTTTCAGTTCTATGGATTACCAAACCCGTACTTATTCGCAAACAAAACTAAACGATGCATTTGGGGCAGGGACCAGGCATACTATTCTATTGAGGTCACAGGGAAAACCAGATTTAAAACAGGTATTTTATACCTATCCCGGCCTTCCATACTTTTTTTGTGAAGCCGAATTAGAAGGAAAAGAGTTGTCTGGCAATATGATGAACCCGCTTGAGGGCTCGGTGGTTATGAATGCAAATATCCATTCCGATGATTTTCCGATAGGCTGGAGAACGCTATTTGTGCCTTTTGACAATGACACATTCATCAGTTACAATGCTCCATTGCTGACCACAGTAAAAAACCAGGTGAGTGCCGAAGTCGGCGCCCTGTACAATGATGCGAGTCGTGCAGGGATAGTAACCGGTTCTGTCACTCATCAGGTATGGAAAACTGGTGTCCGCAGTTCGTATTCGCTGAAAAATGGCCTTCAACTGGCAGTCGTGGGTGGGTATACCGAGCAATCGTTAACACGCGACACTCTGGCTCATGGACTAATAAGTGGGGACAAAATCCGTTCGCCAAAAGTATTATTTGGGCTGTTCAATGATTGGCGAAATGGCATGGAAATCTATGCAAAAGCTAACCGGGCGCAGGAACCGCCGATGGTAGATCGCTGGAAAGGGGCAACCCCCGTAGGGTGGAACAGCTGGGGGGCGATGCAGGATAAAATCACTTTCGAAAAAGCGACCGCCGTAGCGGATTTCTTTGCTGATAGCTTAAAAGATTTCCGCAGTGGTGGAACCGCATATATTGACCTCGATTCTTATTGGGACAAAATGCTGATCGGCGGACTGAACGGAGATTATAGCGTGCTCAAGCGTTTTGCAAGCGAAACGAAAAAGAAAGGTTTGAAACCGGGTGTGTACTGGGCACCCTTTACCGACTGGGGTTTCAAATCCGGCCCCCAACGCAAGGCTGAAGGAGGCAACTATACTTTTGGGGAACTGTGGACAAAAACGGGTTCCCGCTATCATGATATTGATGGGGCACGGGCGCTTGATCCTACCCATCCGGGAACGCAACAGCGTATAGCCCTGGTTATTGGAAAAATGAAAGAAGCTGGCTTTGAGATGATCAAAATAGATTTTTTAGGCCATGCAGCGATCGAATCTACACAGTTTTTCGACTCAAACATTACTACAGGCATGCAGGCTTATCGCATCGGAATGGAATATCTGGTAAAACAACTTGACGGTAAAATGCTCATTTATGCAGCCATTTCACCAAGTTTGGCTTCGGGTAGGTACGTAAACATCCGCCGCGTTGCCTGCGATGCATTTAAATCCATTAAAGATTCTGAATACACGCTTAATAGTGTTACGAATGGCTGGTGGCAAACCTATTTGTATGATTACCTTGATGCAGACCACGTTGTGCTCGGTACAGAATCTTCTGGGGCCAATTCCATTAGGATCTTATCGGCACTAGTTACCGGAAGCTGGATCACCGGTGACGACTTCTCCATGGCTGGCCCCTGGAAAAAACAAGCTATGGAACGTTATCAAAATCCTATGTTATTGGAGGTGATCAGGGATGGGAAGGCATTTCGTCCTGTATTAGGCGACCAGGAGAAAAAAGCTTCATCCTCATTTATCAAGATTGACGGAAAAACAATCTGGCTAGCACTATTCAATGTAGATGACCAGGCAAAAGACTTTGAAATAAACTTGAAACGTCTTAACTTAAATGGAAATGAAAGCTACGTTGCTGAAGAATTAGATCTCGAAGGAAATGTAAAAAAGGTCGCCGCTATAAAGTTGTACAATCACCAGATATTTAAAGTGAAAGCAGGCAATGCCATGTTGCTGAAAATTAGTAGAATATAAACATGAAGAAAATCTTAACATTAAGTATTGCTTTGCAGGTTATCAGCCCTGTCGTTTTTGCTCAATCAGTGATCATTCCTATAGAAACTGCTCATCAGGCTTTGGTGATGCAGGCGCAAGTTCAAAAGGATGTCCGCACAGTATATTATGGTAAAAAGCTGGCCAATACCGCAGAATATGATAAAGTAGCCGGAACGTATAAACAAACGTCCGATTATTCGGAACAGCTGAATTCTGCCTATACCCCCTCGGGGTCGCGTAATTTATTGGAGCCCGCAATCAGCGTTACCCATGCTGACGGAAACAATTCGCTGGACCTCAGTTATGTAAGTCATCAGCAGACAAGAGTCAGCCAAGGGGTGAATCTGCTAAAAATACTGCTGAAAGATCCGGCATATCCTTTTGAAGTTACCCTGGTTTTCAAGTCCTATTACGATACCGATGTAATTGAACAATGGACCGAAATCAGGCATCAGGAGAAGGGAAGCGTGATATTAAACAAATTTGCCTCGGCAAATTTATACCTTAAGGCAGATAGTTACTGGTTAAACCAGTACCATGGTGATTGGGCAAAAGAGATGCAGCCCGAAGAATCGAGATTAACCCATGGAATTAAAACGCTGGATACCAAATTAGGAACGCGCGCCAACCTTTTTCAGCCTTCGGTATTTATGGTTTCATTAGGCAAACCTGCTACAGAAGATCAAGGGAGTGTTTTATATGGAGCGATGGAGTGGAGCGGAAATTTCCGAATCGACCTGGAAATGGACTACCAGGATAATCTCAAAATAATCGCTGGGATGAATAATTATGCTTCGCCCTTTACCCTCAAAGCAGGAGAAATCTTTACTACGCCCGCATTCTTGTATACCTTTTCCGATCAGGGAAAAGGTGATGCCAGCAGGAAACTGCAGCGCTGGGCACGCGATTATAAATTATTAGATGGTAAAGGTAGCCGACTCACATTATTGAACAATTGGGAAGCCACTTACTTTGATTTCAATGAACAGAAACTGGCAGAACTTTTAAAAGATACAAAAAAGCTGGGCGTAGACTTCTTCTTGCTTGATGACGGTTGGTTTGGTAATAAATATCCGCGCAACGACGACCACGCAGGACTGGGGGATTGGCAGGAGAATAAGAAAAAACTTCCGAACGGTATTTCTTCTCTGGTAAAACAAGCTGAGAACGCTGGAACCAGATTCGGTATTTGGATTGAACCGGAAATGGTTAACCCCAAGAGTGAACTGTATGAAAAACATCCTGACTGGGTGGTTAAACAACCGAAACGTGATGAGTATTATTTCAGGAACCAACTCGTACTCGATCTTACTAATCCAAAAGTGCAGGATTTTGTTTTTGGTGTTGTAGACGGCTTGTTTACTAAAAACCCTTCCTTAGCTTATATTAAATGGGATTGTAATGCGGTGATTTATAATGCTTACTCGGCCCATCTAAAAAACCAGTCGCATTTTTACATTGAATACGTTCGTGGGTTATATAAAGTTCTGGAAAGGATCCGCGCAAAGTATCCTAAAGTGCCTATGATGTTATGTTCTGGTGGGGGTGGAAGGGTAGATTATGCTGCGCTGCAATATTTTACTGAATTTTGGCCGAGCGACAATACTGATCCTATTGAGCGGATCTTTATGCAATGGGAATATTCTTACTTTTATCCCGCAATTAGCAGTTCAAACCATGTGACTGACTGGGGCAAACAGCCGATTAAATTCCGTACGGATGTTGCGATGATGGGCAAGTTGGGATTTGATATTGTGGTGAGCAAACTCGGAGAAAAGGACCTCCAATTTTGTCAGGATGCAATCAAGAGTTACAATGATGTAAAACCATTAATCTGGCAGGGCAACCAGTACCGCCTTTCAAATCCAGGGGAGAAAAGTGTGGCTTCCGTGTTATACCTCGACGAAGGGCAGTCCGCTGGTGTTATTTTTAATTACCTTGTTAATAACCGCTACGGCGAGGGAAGCAAATTTCCTATTCTATTAAAAGGTCTTGATTCAGCTAAGAAATACAGGATTACCGAGTTGAACCTTTATCCAGGCACAAAATCTACCATTGATAGTGGTATAACTTATTCTGGGGATTTCCTTATGAAGGTTGGATTTAACCCCGATGTGAATTTAAGCAGGACCAGTGTAGTGCTTAAAATCGAGCAGGTTTTATCATACTAATACCTTGGAACGGCTGATTGCCAGTGTTTTGATATAATAAAAGCTATCTTTTACTTTCAACGGTGTAAATGAAACTATCTGCTTTATAATATCCCAGGTTGTATTCAATTGGGCGTTCAGATTTGTCGTAAACAAAGCGTTTGCGGAACAAGATAGGACTTCCGGCAGGTACCTGTAATTTTGATGCGATATGCTCGTCAGCGCCAACGGCCCTGATTTCTTCTTTGGATAAAGTTGCTATAATACCGTGCTCCAATTCCAGCAACTCATACAACGGACGCTTAAAGTCGTCATCTGGCGTCACACCCACACGCGGGTGGAAGTAAGAAATGAAAAGTACAAAAGGTTCATCGGGACGTCCACGTAATCGTTGCATTTTGAGCACCGGGAGATCGTGCGGAATGTCAAAAAAGTTAGCAAGCGCGTTATCAGGTAGCTCCCAGGAAACATGCAGTTCGAAATTCGTAATAGGGATGCCGCGTAACTTCATCTCCTGCGAAAAGCTCAGCCAATTGTTAGATTTTGAGCTCACTGCGCCAGGTGCAACCTTTGTGCCCGCCCGTTTTTTACGGACAAGCAACCCTTCAAACACCAGCTTATTGATTGCGATTCTAAGGGTAGTCCGGGAAATTCCCAGCATATCCGCCAGCTCAACTTCGTTGGGGATGTTTTTACCTTTTTGATACTGGTCTTCAGCAATCAATTGTCTTAAAAGGTTCTCTGCCTGAATGTGTAGGGGAACAGGACTTTTATGGTCTATACTATATCGCATGCTAATGTTTATACACAAAAATATATAAATTAACGAGATGTGTATATGTGTGTACATATAAATTTTGAATAACCGCTATTAACACGTTAAATAGACCATTATTACGTAAATATATTTTTTTGTATTCTTTTTGTTTGTCTGATATATTTTATATGTTTGTACATAAAATTTACTATCTAACCAAATATTCGTGCTTTTGATTCTTTTCGTCTGCTCTGTTTTCCTATCCCCTGTAATATGTACACGCATTAATATATAAAATGGATTCAAATTTAAAAGAAGAGCTACAAAAAACAAGATCTGAGCTGCGGAAAACGGCTCAGTATCTGATGCCAGCGCGGCTACCTGATCAGGGAGGAAGAAAAGATGGATACAATATCTACCCCATATTCTCCCTGGAAAGTGACCAGATTTTTAACGGTTATAAGTCCCTGACGAAATGGATCATCGGGCAAAAGAATGTAATTATTGAGGGGTACGCTGGGGTGTTTTGGGATCGTTTACAGGCCGCAATCAGCAAATGTCTTGCAGAGGAAGGGTTAACCGCGAACTGGATCAATACCAGTGATTATCTAAAAACAACGGATGAAATCGATCAGCTGGTAAAGCCATTTTTGGGTAGCGAAGACGCTGTCTGGGGTACCAAATGTACGCTGATGTTGTCGGATTTGTTCCAACAAGAAAAACTTGCAGCGCTTGTACCCGATAAGAACGCGGCAATAAATATTATCATTGGCCCTGCTGCTGCATTCGCTAACTGGGATGCAGCTATGATCTATATCGATCTCCCAAAAAATGAATTGCAGTTCAGGATGCGCGCCGGATCTATAAATAATATTGGTGCCGGCGACCTCAGCGAACACTATAAAATGTACAAACGCTTTTATTTTGTGGACTGGGTACTGTTGAACAAGCATAAGAAATCTATACTGAGCAGAATTACGGTGATGGCCGATGGACAATGGCCGGAAGATATCAATTGGATGCACAAGGCCCATTTGGCTGCGGCACTCAATAAAATGAGCCATTCAGTCATCCGGGTCCGGCCCTGGTTTGAACCGGGTGCATGGGGAGGACAATGGATAAAGGAACGTATCAGTCAACTGAACAAAGATGTCGTAAACTACGCCTGGTCGTTCGAGCTTATTGTCCCGGAAAATGGGCTGGTGTTTGAAAGCGATGGCAACCTGCTCGAAGTATCTTTTGATATACTCATGTTCCAGAATCAGGAGCAAATACTTGGCAAACATGCGGCAATCTTTGGCGATGAGTTTCCTATCCGTTTTGATTTTCTGGATACCTTTGATGGCGGCAATCTTTCTATTCAGTGTCACCCACGTTTGAAATATATCCAAGAGCATTTTGGCGAAAATATCACCCAGGATGAAACCTATTATATTTTAGATTGTGAAAAGGATGCAACAGTGTACCTGGGATTCCAGGAGAATATAGAACCAGCAACTTTCAAAACTGTGCTGGAAGATAGTGAGGCGCAAGCCGAAGAGGTAGATATCACGAAATATGTACAAGCTCATGCGGCACATAAACACGATCTTTTTCTCATTCCCAATGGCACCGTTCATAGCGCAGGCAAGGGAAACCTGGTTCTCGAAATCAGCGCCACCCCGTATATTTTCACGTTTAAAATGTACGATTGGTTGCGACTTGACCTGGAAGGCAAACCTAGGCCTATTAATATAGAACACGCCTTTAATAACCTTGATTTTAGTCGTAAGGGTGAATTAGTAAACGAAGAACTGATATCAAAACCAATCGTAATTGACAAAAAAGAGGGGTGGCAGGTTGTTCATTTGCCCACCCATAAGGATCATTTTTATGATGTGCACCGGCTGGAGTTTGACACTGTAATATCTAGGCAGACAAGTAATTGCTGCCATGTACTGATGCTGGTTGAAGGTAAAAGTGTGAGTATTGAAACGGCCGATGGCACAATCCACACTTATGCTTTCGCAGAAACATTTGTAGTCCCCGCTGCAGCCGGTTCTTATACGATAACCAACCTCGGTAACGAACGTGCCAGGGTAATCCTTGCATTTTTAAAATAAAATTATGAGTGTCAGTATAAATATTAATAAAACAGCGGGTAAAAGTAGTATGTATTTATACCTCGTATGTCTGGTCGCGGCCCTGGGCGGTTTCCTGTTTGGTTTTGATACCGCAGTCATATCCGGTACCATCAGTCTGGTCAAAAGCGATTTCAGCCTTAGTCCGGTTAGCGAAGGTTGGTTTGTAAGCTGTGCACTGTTGGGCTGCATTATCGGCGTGGGTTTTTCCGGTAAACTGAGTGATCAGTATGGGCGCAAAATTGTCCTGATCCTTTCTGCAGTCCTATTTCTCGCTTCAGCAGTTGGTTGCATGTTTTCGGCTTCATTTGCGATGCTGGTCATCTTCCGCTTGATTGGTGGACTGGGGATTGGTGTGGCGTCAATGGTGTCCCCATTATACATATCTGAATTTGCACCGTCACGTTTACGGGGCATGATGGTGTCCCTATATCAGTTGGCCTTAACTATCGGTATTGTACTCGCTTATTTTTCAAACGCTTATCTCGTAAATCACACAAGTGCCACATACGGTAGCGAAGCCATGCACAGGATATTTTCCGGGGAGGTATGGCGTGCGATGTTGGGCCTTGGCGCCTTACCAGCTGCAGTATTTTTACTGTGCCTGTTTCTCGTGCCCGAATCTCCAAGGTGGCTGCTCCTGAAAGGAGAGGAGAAAAAGGCTTCTGATATTCTGGTGAAGATAGATGGCGCCGAAGCTGCAAACCGCGAGATTCAGGCATTTAAGGACCAGGGTGATGATAACGATGCTTCTATCAGCGAGTTATTTGGCCCTGTTTACCGAAGAGCCTTATGGATAGGCCTGCTCTTACCATTTTTATCGCAGGTTTGCGGTATCAATGCCGTCATATATTACGGCCCGCGCATTCTGGAACAAGCAGGCTTCACTTTAAACAATGCGCTTGGTGGTCAGGTTACAATTGGCCTGGTAAACGTAGTTTTTACCTTCGTTGCCATTTTCACGGTAGATAAATGGGGTAGAAGACCTTTACTATTTGCCGGTATTTTCGGTGCAGTTCTTTCCCTGTTGATCATCGGCGCATTATTTGCCCTGGGAGTGACCAGCGGGCCCTGGATACTAATATTCATACTTGCATTTATTGCCTGTTTTGCTTTTTCCTTTGGTCCGGTATGCTGGGTGGTAGTGGGAGAGATCTTTCCAAATGCCATCAGGGGCAAAGCGATGGCCCTTGCTACCTTATCCTTATGGACAGGCAACTTTTTAGTCGGCCAATTGACCCCTGTCATGCTCGAAGGTCTTGGTTCTTCCTGGACGTTCTGGCTGTTTGCACTGTGCTGCTCACCCGCGTTATTACTTACCTGGAAACTGATACCGGAAACTAAAGGACGCACCCTTGAAGACATTGAAGCGTACTGGAAAAATAATTATAAAAAAAATAGCAAATGAAATAGGATAACACACCTTTAACAACCAAAGAATAATAACCATAACCAAAATTTACTGTATGAAACTTAAACTACTAAATGGGCTGAAGATCCTTTTGCCCTACAGAAAACCGATTGCGGCCATCCTGGTATGTGCCACAATCAACACAGGCACAGTTGCGCTCGCAGCCCTGGTGCCCGTTCATAAATCAAATTATCAGGCTGATATTATCATAAAAGGCCGGGTGCTGGATGAGAAAAAGCAACCTGTACCAGGTGCAAGTATCAGTATCACCGGTACAAAAATCGGTACCGTTACCGATGCAAATGGTAATTATGCATTGACCGTTCCGGATGTCTCTGCAAACAGCAGCCTCACCTTTTCCTTCATCGGCTATACGCCACAAGTGGTTCCAATTGCGGGCAAAACCGAAATCACCGTTACTCTCGTGCCTGATAGCAAAGACCTTAGCGAGGTCGTCGTAGTGGGATATGGAACGCAGTCGCGCGTAAGCTTAACGGGAGCGGTGAGCCAGGTAAGTGCCAAAAATATAGAGAACAAACCTGTGCTTAATACCTTGCAGGCTTTACAGGGAGAGGCACCTAATTTAATTATACAGCAGAGTCAGCTCAATCCAGGCAGCAACGTCAGCATTAACATCCGCGGTGTAGGGACTCTTGGCAATAATGATCCGCTCGTAGTTATTGACGGTATTATTGGCGGTAACATCAATACCTTAAACCCCAACGATATTGCCAGTGTATCTGTATTGAAAGATGCCGGTTCCGCTGCTATTTACGGTTCCCGTGCAGCAAACGGCGTATTATTAGTGACTACAAAAAGTGGAAAGTTAAATCAGAAACCATCGTTGAGTTATAACTCCAGCTTTGGCTTTCAGGATCCGCGTGTACTTGTACACAAAGTTGATGCCGGACAGAATGCAGACTACAAAAATCAGTCGTTAGTCAACGCCGGGTTACCAGTAGCCTACACACCCCAACAGATACAGGAACTAAGAAACCAGGGCAATGGCACATGGGATATCGAACACCTGTTGAAAAATGCCCCTCAGCAGTCCCATAATGTAAGTATCAGTGGCGGCGGGGCTACAAACGCATATTATATATCGGCTGGTTACCAGGATCAAAAAAGCAATCTGATTGGTAACGGTGGCTCCGGTGCCGATTTCGGTTATACCAAATACAACCTGCGTTTAAATCAGACATCGCAGATCGGAATCCTACGCGTGAACATGATCTTAAATTATACCAAAACCCGAAACAAAACCAATAGCGTAGGCGACAACAATATCTTTGCAGATGCCAACCGCGTACCTTACAATTACAACTGGCAGGATGCCGATGGAAACTATCTCACCAACCCAGTTGCATCCCAATACAATGAATATGGAATTCTCGAAAGGGGAGGGTATGACCAGTCGGACAACGATGAGATATTCGGTAACTTCAACGGACAGGTAAATCTTACCAAAGACCTAAAACTGACCGGTATTTTTGGAGGGACAATTGCCAATAATGGCAACTTTTTCAGAAGAACCAAAGTAAATTATCTTCCTTCGGGTGTTTATGGCGATGACTTGACCGTGCTTGACAAAAACAATAAGTCTCTTTTACTAAATACCCAATTATTATTAGAGTACACTAAAACGATTAAGGAGCATAGTTATAAGGTATTAATTGGTGCGTCCAATGAAAATTTTAGCGGGAGAGGCTTCCAGTTACAAAAGACTCTCACCGATCCTACTCTTGGTACAGCAACATCAGGCACGCTGATTGATGCCATCAACTCAACAAACAGTATTGCGAACGACCAGAGTAGCCTCAACTCCTTATTCTCCAGAATAAATTATTCATACAAAGGCAGGTATCTGTTTGAAGCCACCGTACGGAATGATATTTCTTCCAGGTTTGCTAAAGGCAACAGGGCCAGTGTTTTTCCTTCTGTTAATCTGGGTTGGCTTATTACGGATGAATCTTTTATGCAACCGCTGAAAAGCAGTATCAGTAACCTGAAATTGCGCGCCACCTATGGTATTTTGGGTAACCAGAATGTGGGTGCCTATCAATACCAGACTACCTATTTTAACTATCCAAGTGCGTATGGTTTCAACAACCAGGCTGTCGGCGGTGCACGTTTCAGGCTTAGTAACAGTGACCTGACCTGGGAAAAAGCAGCCACGCTCAACTTTGGTGTTGATCTCGGTTTCTTCGACAATAAGCTGACGGGATCATTTGATTACTTTAATAAAACAACTAAAGACATCCTTCAGCCACGGTATGATGTGCCTGCTTTATTTGGTGCAGCCCTGCCAGATTATAATGTAGCAAAAGTTCGCAACAACGGTTGGGAAGCACAAATAACCTATAACCTCAGCACAGGCGCCGCATCGCATAGCTTCAGCTTCAATGTTGCCGACAGCAAAAACAAACTGCTGACATTAACAGGCGGTACAACAGAGCAAATTCTTAATCAGGACGTGTTCCAATTAATCAGGAGGGTAGGCGAGCCCATTACACAATATTATGGATACCAAACAAACGGCTATTTTCAAAATGATGCCGACGTGGCTAGTTCGCCTAAGCCGGCAGGTGCAAACGTAGGCCCTGGTGACATTAAATTTAAGGACCGCAACAATGACGGAATTATCGATGACAAAGATAAAACTGTATTAGGCAATCCATTTCCCCGCTATACTTTTGGCTTCACCTACAGGTTAAACTACAAAAACTTCGATTTCCAGGTGTTTGTACAGGGCGTTGGCAAAAGGGACGCTTTCCTGCGTGGCGAACTTGTTGAACCGTTCCACTTTAATTACGGTGCAACAGTATACGACCATATGACTGATTTTTGGACGGCAGAAAATCCCAATGCGAGGTATCCGCGCCTGGCGGCAGTTGGGTCTGGATCAAATACCAATAATTGGCGTACAGGTTCTGATGTGTACAAGTACAACGCGGCCTACGTCCGCTTAAAAAACCTTAACATAGGATACACCTTCCCGCAAAGTATCAGCAGAAAGGCAGGAATGGAGCGATTGCGCATCTCCCTGATCGGGCAAAACCTGTTTACAGTGAGCAAACTTAAATTTATAGATCCAGAAACCACAGAGTTTGGTAACAATGTGGCCGTTAATGCCAGTTCCAATAGCGCACGCAGCTATCCACTGCCTGTATTTTACGGCGCAGGTTTAGATATTACTTTCTAAGGACATAATATTAAAGCATAACAAGATGAAATTATTACATATCATATCGATCGCAGGGCTGATAACCATCACCGTAACAGGCTGTAAAAAGCTCGACCTTGAGCCAACCGACAGGTTTTCCGAAAGTAACTTTTGGACAGTAGATGGAAACGTATATAGTGCCCTGAACAACAACTACAATGAAATTGATACCAGCAGTACTTTTTTTTATAACGAGGCAACTTCTGATAATGCATATAGTACCTCAGGTGATTATTCCCTTGTCGCAAGTGGTAACGCAACTTCTTCACAGGGCAAGTTTTTGAACGACTGGACAGCGTATTACACAAATATTAAGTCCTGCAACGTATTTCTCGCCAAGGTTGACCAAAATACAACCCTGCCCGCCGCCACCCTCAACCGTCTGAAAGCAGAAACGCGCGTTATCCGGGCTTTCGCCCATTTTAACCTCGCGAAATGGTTTGGTGATGTACCTCTAATTGACAGGGATATTACTCCTGACGAAGCAAAGAGCATCGCGCGCAGCCCAAAAGCTACCGTGATCAAATTTGTTCTGGACGAACTTGAAGCCGCTGCAGCAATCCTGCCTGCCAAAGAAGCCATTCCTGCGAGTGAAAACGGCCGGATTACCAAAGGTGCCGCGCTCGCTTTAGAAGCCCGTGTCTTGTTGTACGAAGGGAACCGCATGGCTGAAGTTGTATCTGTTTGCGAAAGACTCATGAACCAGGGCAGCGTCAACGGCCAATATAGTCTGGTGTCAAATTACGGCGATCTGTTCAGCAATCCTTCTATAAATAAGACTAACAATGAGGCCATCCTGTCCCTGCAATATGTCCCATCTGTGCGTACCTGGAACGAATTTTTCGATTTCGCACCTCGCTCCGTTGGTGGTCGCGTCAGTGGCATGTCGCCCACACAAGAACTTGTAGATGATTATATAACGCTCAATGGCAAAGGTATCAAAGAAACAGGATCAGGTTATGACGAAAATAATCCCTATGTAAACCGTGATCCGAGATTAACCGCTACCGTAGTGTACGACAAATTTAACTGGGTAAGGCCCGATGGAACTACCAAGGTCATCTATATCAAACCAGGTAGCGATCCTGATGCTTCCCGACTCGACGAATACAGTCCGTCCTCGCAAGCGTCTTCTCCCACAGGATATTACTGGCGTAAATATTTTGACCCGATTGCCTTATCTTCTTTCACCGCAGGCTCCAACCTTCATGTCATCAGGTATGCAGAAATCTTACTCACGTATGCCGAAGCCAAACAAGCCCTGGGGCAGATGGACGAAAGCGTTTGGAACAGGACCATAAGGTTATTGCGTCAGCGTGCGGGATTTACCGATGTTGCTGCACTAAATTATCCTGGTTCCGTTACTGACATGACCAACATTATCCGTCGCGAACGCAGGGCCGAACTTGCAATGGAAGGTTTAAGGACCGATGATATCCGTCGATGGAAAATAGCAGAAACTACTTTGAACGGTTATGCCCATGGGGCAAAATTTGGCGATCCTGCTGTAGATAACGGCTATATTCGGGCCCAAAGAAGAACATTCAACACGAAGGATTATCTTTGGCCAATTCCGTCATCGGAAATAGGGCTCAATGGTAATCTTACCCAGAATCCTGGATACTAATGGAATTACCAGAAATGAACATGAAGCTAAAAATCGGATTTGTACTCGTAGCTTTTGCAGTAGTCTCCTGCAAAGTCAAACAACAAAATGTGCTACATTATGTAAACCCGAATATCGGCACAGCACACAGCAGGTGGTTTTTTTATACACCTGCTGCCGTACCTTATGGCATGGCCAAACTGGCGCCATCTACCAACGGGCATTTTGGAAATGCCTCTGGCTGGGAAGCCGTAGGATATGATACCCGCCAGAATTCAATAGAGGGTTTTGTCCATTTCCATGAATGGCAGGTTGGCGGTGTAAGTTATATGCCAACAGTAGGGGATTTGAGAGTAAGACCCGGCGACCTTGAGGGGCCAAACCATGGTTACCGGTCAAAGTTTGACCGTAAAACTGAGGTGGCAGAACCAGGATATTATAAAGTAGTGCTGTCTGATTATGGCATTACAGCCGAACTTACCGCTACCAAGAGGGTTGGTTTCCAGCGTTACGGTTTCCCTAAGAATCACCAGTCGCACATTATATTAGATATTGGCAATAAACAAGGAGAGAGCGGTGAAGTGACAGATGCCAACATCCGAATGGTCGACGACACCCATTTTGAAGGCTACGTATTTACCTTTCCAAAATACGTTAAAATTTACGACCCTCAGGGAAAGGTGGCAATGTTTTTTTATGGTGAGCTCAGTAAAAAACCGCTTAACATCACAGCATTTACGGCCGGTACCGTCCAGGCCAATACAAACTCGTCCAAAGGTGTGGGAGCCGGATTAGTGCTCAATTATCAAACAAGCGATAAAGAAATTATCGAAGTGAAAACTGGCCTATCCTATACTTCAATCGCCAATGCTAGGGAGAATTTTGCCGCAGAGGCCGAAGGTTTGTCTTTTGAACAAGCAAAGGTAAACGCGCAGCAAACCTGGCAGCAGGAGCTGGGTAAAATCAGTGTTGAGGGCAAAAACGATCAGAACAAAACTAAATTTTATACCGGGCTTTTTCACGCACTTTTGGGTAGGGGCATCGCAAGTGATGTTAATGGTGCCTATCCAAAACATGGCGGAACAACAGGACATCTTCCGCAGCAAAAAGATAAGAATCCAAAAGCCGAATTTATCAATACCGATGCCATTTGGGGTGGATATTGGAACATTACTCAATTATGGGCACTGAGTTATCCTGAATGGTACGGCAGTTTTGTAAACACCCAATTGCAACTGTACAAAGACAGGGGCTGGTTTGGCGACGGCATCGCGAACAGTGAATATATCTCGGGTGTGGGAACCAACTTTGTAGGACTTGCTATTGCCGCAGCTTACAATTCAGGTATACGCAATTATGATACAGCGCTGGCCTACCAGGCTGTGAAAGCTAACGATCTGAATTACAAGAACCGGCTACTCGGTGCCGGTAAACTTGATACCAAAGCCTTTCTGGAGTACGGTTATGTGCCCCATCTGGAACAAACCGGTCGCGACTTTGTAACCGACTCTACCGGGTCAAACTTTTCAGGATCACATACCCTCGAGTATAGTTTTAGTGCTTATGCGACTGCCCAAATGGCTAAGTCGATGGGTAAAGCTACAGATTATCAGCAGATGATTAAATATTCGAATGGATGGCGGGCCTTGCTGAATCCTCAGAACAAACTTATGCAACCAAAACGTGCAGATGGTACATTTGTAGGTAAATTTGATCCTTACCAGCCATGGCGGGGATTCCAGGAGGGTAATGCAGTGCAATACACTTTTTACGTGCCACAAAATCCTGCCGGACTTGTGGAAGCTATTGGGCAGGATAATTTCAACAAACGGCTGGACAGCATTTTTACAGTGTCAGAGAAATCAGCCTTTGGCGGTGGCAAAACTATCGACGCCTTTGCGGGCATCAACGCCATTTATAACCACGGCAACCAGCCCAATCTGCATATTAGCTGGTTGTTTAACTTTTCGCGCCAGCCCTGGTTAACACAAAAATGGACCAGATTAATTGGGCGCGATTTTTATGGAACTGAGCCCATTCATGGTTATGGTTACGGACAGGACGAAGACCAGGGGCAATTGGGATCATGGTATGTGATAAATGCCCTTGGCCTTTTTGATGTCAAAGGTCTTACTGATGCCCGGCCAATTATCCAGTTGGGAAGTCCCTTGTTTGATAAAGCCACTATCACTTTAGGTAATCATAAGATGCTGTCAATCGTCACCGAAAACAATTCAAATGATAACCTGTATGTTCAGTCCGCAAGCTTTAATGGAGTGCCATTAAATAACTGCTGGTTATACCGGGACGAATTGATGAAAGGAGGTAAGCTTGTTTTCAGCATGGGTGATAAACCCAATAAGGATTGGGGCACTAAGGTTCCGCCACCATCGGCCCAATAAAAAGAATGCATTTATTATATTTACGATACCAAATATCAAATCTGATCAATGAATAACATACTCAAAACCTCCTTACTTGCAATAAGTTTAATAGTCAGCGCGCCCTCCATGAATGCGCAGCAAAACATTACGTATGGAAAATACGTCAACACTTTTATCGGCAGCTATCCGCTTACGGATCCAAAAATACTGGGATATCAATTGCCAAAAGACTGGCGTTCATGGGCAGGGCTTACCTTTCCCGGTAGTTCAATGCCCAATGCTATGGTGCAGCTGAGCCCCATGACCGAATATGGTTCGGGAGCAGGATATGAATATGAAGATAATATCATTTATGGCTTTACCCACACCAATAAAGGACACTGGAACCTTTGCAATATCCCATTGATGCCCGTTTGGGAAGATGGAATTGCCGATGCCAGGGCAGCCATAGCGGCTTCCAATAATACCATTGAAGGTAAAGGGCGCAATCCTGTTGATTTTGGGTCTGTATTTTCCCATTCACAGGAGATGTCTGCGCCAGGATTTTACCAGGTATACCTTGATAACTACAAAGTCAAAGTAAGTCTCACCTCTACTTTGCGCTGCGGGTTTCACCGTTATGATTTTGCTAATACTACTGGCAGGCAGATCATATTCGACCTGGGCAGGGCCAACAATAAAATTTCCAAATGGGAAATAGAACAGGTAGGTAAAAATGTATTACAGGGAAGTCAGCAAACTGCTGAGCGCATTTATTTTTATGCATTGTTGAACAGCGATATCGCCTCTGTAGATAAAACGGACGATGCTAAAGCGGGAGGTTATGCCCGTGTTAAATTGGCTAATGGCAAAAAAGGCCCGATGGAAGTCAAGATAGGTTTGTCCTTTGTGAGCACAGCTAATGCCAAAGAAAATCTGGAAAAAGAAATTGGTGCTAAAAGCTTTGAGGAGATTTACAACGAAGCCTCGCAAACCTGGGAACAGGTGCTGTCAAAAATTCAGGTAAAAGGTGGTAGTGAGAAGCAAATGCGAATGTTGTATTCCTGCCTTTATAGATCGTTACTTTGGCCAGCCCTGCGTAGTGATGTAAATGGTGAGTATACCGATGTAAAAATGCAACGCGTACAATCAGATGATTTTAATTATTATACTGAGCCCTCGCTATGGGATACGTATCGCAACAAGGATGTGTTGTTGGGTTTAATTTCCCCAAAAGTAGCCCTCGATGTGATCAAGTCGATGAAAGACGTGGGCGACAAAACTGGTTTTATCCCAACCTTTTTCCATGGCGACCATGGTGCGTCGTCTATTGCCGGTGCTTATTTGCGCGGCATAGATAATTTTGATGTGAAAGGTACCTATGCGATTTTACTTAGAAATGCGAATGTTTCGCCAGGGGCACGACCACACCTGGCAGAATATATTGAAAAGGGTTACATTTCAGATCCAGATATTGCTCATCCCGAGGTGGAGACCAAAGCGAACGCCGGTGTTTCCAAAACTTTGGAGTATTCATATGACGATTATTCTCTTGCCCAAATGGCAAAGAAATTGGGTGATACCACAAATTACAGGATTTTGATGGCACGGTCTAAAAATTACAAAAACATGTTTGATCCTTCTACCAGATTTATGCGTGGCAGGTTAAAAAATGGCGATTGGATTAAACCTTTTGATCCCACTTTTCCATACTATGAATATATGTATAGGGAGGCAAATGCCTGGCAAGTGTCGTTTTTTGCGCCGCATGATATGAAAGGATTGATTGAACTATATGGCGGGCCTGCAGGTTTTGAATCTAAACTCGATTCGTTGTTTACTTTACCCTGGAATCCAAAACACGTTGCCAGAAATGTTGAGACCTTTATTGGTCAGTACTGCCATGGTAACCAGCCCGATCACGAGGCTCCATTTGCATACACGTTTATCGGAAAGCCTGAGAAAACGCAAAAGGTACTGGATAATATATTGAACAATCTTTATGGGATCGGGGATAAGGGATTAGCACTAGCAGGAATGGATGATGCTGGTGAAATGTCAGCCTGGTATGTGTTGAGCTCAACAGGTTTGTACACTTTCTCTGCAACTGATCCTGAATATTTAGTTACCGCACCGCTTTTTGATGAGGTGAAATGGAATACCAGTACTGGTAAAACTTTGACATTAATTAAACCTGGAAAAGGAAGGGCAATTACCGGGATAAAGGTGAATGGCAAGTTTATCCAGGGATACTTTGTGTCTCATGATTTGTTTAGGAATGGGGGAGAAGTTGTGATAGCAACGAGGTGAGCGCCTGGCTTATTTATTTACCACCAGCGGCTTTCCTTTTTCAACAATATATGTGCCTAGTTCTGCGGCTTTTGTATCTCCAATATTATACGCTGCATGGGCAACACCAGCTGGAATAAAGAGTGTACCACCTTCTTTAACAACTACCTTTCCCTTCCCCTCTACCTCATAAATAAATTTGCCTTTGATTACATAAATAACCTCTTCACCTGGGTGGGTGTGCATACCAAAAGACGCTCCTTTGTCAAAATCTATTCTGACTTGTATGGCTTCCCAACCAGGTGTACTGATATCGTGTCGTTGTAATTCTGTGCGGGTAACGTTTTGTTTTTGTGCAAAAGTTGCCTTCGGTATGGCAAATGTAAGTAGGCTTAGGATCAATGCAATTGCCAATTTATTCATTTTCGTTTTCATATTGTTTCATTTAATTGAGAAAGTGGCCGGCAGACCACTTTCCGGACTAGTCAGTTTGCTTTGTTAGAGGATATTGGTCTCAACCTTGATATTTCCTTTAATCGCTTTAGAGTACGGACAAATGGTATGTGCGTGCTCGGCTATTGCCAATGCATCTTCGCGCTCGATACCAGGAAGACTGATATTTAATCGCACCTGTAAAGAATACCCATCTGTGTCTGACAATATTAAATCTACTTCAGCATCAATACTAGAGTCGGCCGGAAGCTTAATGCTTCTGCCTGCCGCAGATTTGCCCATTGCTCCTAAAAAACAGGCTGACCATCCTGCAGCAAATAATTGCTCAGGGTTAGTGCCTTCGCCCCTTCCACCTGGAGGGGTAAGTGTAATGTCAAGGTGCCCGTCTGTGCTTTTTGATGCACCCTCACGGCCACCTGTAGTTGTTGTTTTTCCTGTGTACACCACTTTGGATGAACCATTGTTTGGATTTTCCATTATTGTTATCTTGAATTATTTGTTAAGCTGTTATAAAACGTTCTTGTTTATACAGCAAAGGTATCTCTATGGTGTATCGAGAACTATAGCCGAGTGGCTGAAGCGGACAAAATAGGGGCTGGAATAGACAGGACCTATTTCATTGTATTAAATTATAAAAAAGTATAAAGGTTATATTGGAATTGTATGTGTTTGAACCCGATGATTATCTCGGTCTGGTAGTAATTCCGATTAAAGCTTTGGAAAATTAACGTTTGCTTTTACTTCTTCGATCTGTTGGGTATGGCGGTTACTATGCGCTGAGATGAGCAAAATGATCTGATAGGCATCATAAGTCCCAAAAGGCAGGACAGATACATGGTTGCGCAAGTCGTCAGCAGTGCTGTTTACATATACGATCAATTTGTCACGGTTTTCCTGAAATGAGGCAAGCGCATCGGAAAGAGATTTATAACCTGCATTTGCTGGTTCGAACGTTTCGCCGGTTTTCGATTTATGCGACCGGTCTTTTACAGCATTGATCAGCTGTTCGTCCGTAGATTTGATTCCGCTTCTTTTATCCGGGTTTGCAGGTTGTTGTAACGACTGATTTACCATCTCCCAAATGTTTTTTTCAGATACCGCAATATGTTTAACGCAGTCCTCTACGCTCCATTTATCAACAGCAGGCTTCCAGGTTAATTGTGCCTGGTTCAAACCTTTGATTGCCGAAGAAACTCCCAGCTCAGTTTCCTTTAAAAATCCTGTGGCAAAATCCCTTTCCTGAGGGGTTAGGTGTCCCGGTTTAATTGTGGTATCACTTGCTGGGGTTGTCCTGTTTTGTGACGTGGCGTATTTCTGCTGGGACTGTGACTCATAAAAACTTAAACTGAGTGAAGCAAACAGGAATAGTGTAATTGAGCTTATCCTGGATTGATCTGATACATATTTTCTTATATTCATGACGATAAGTTTTATATAACAAATATATTCTCACTAGCGTAAAAAGTAAGGGTGTGATTCAGCCATTCTAATGGGTTGATCTGGACATCCTACAAATTTTCAGTTATTGCAAATCTCGGCGTTCTGATGTTAAATAATCCACTTTTTCATCCACTCGTTAACAAGGCTGATCTCCTCATATTTACCTGCAACCCCTATATAAGCGTCAGGCCTGACCAATACAAATGCTGCTGAGGTATCAAACAGTTTACCGAATGATTCGCAGTTACCGGCAACACGCCATGTTTTGACCAATAGACTATATTCTTCCGATTTCAAACCAGCCTCCCTACAATTCAACAGAAAAAGAGTAAATGACGAGGGATCTAAAAGTTGATAAAGCGTAACATCTTTTCTCTCAATCCCTTGTGCTGATATAGCATTAACAGTGAAATCCCAGTTCGGAAGTCGGTCGCCGGCTTTTAAATGTTTTAGCTTTGCACCCTGATCTGCCAATGCTGAACCGCTATAAGAATGAGACAATTCACCCACAACCGCAGCACCCTTTTTTTGAACCATTCCCAGGCTTAAAATAGGAGGTAAGAGGGTATTTATCAGGCCATGGATAATTGGGTTTGTTGAATTCAGCAAATCTGTAGCCCTTTCTGTTGTTGACAGTAGAGATGATATTATCGGCAAGCGTTCTTCCTGATAGGTATCTAGCATTTCCTCACGCGCAAGGCCTTTCAAATAATAGGCAAGTTTCCAGCACAGATTAATCATGTCTTGTATCCCTGTATTCATTCCTTGTCCGCCTGCGGGGCTATGGATGTGGGCGGTGTCGCCTCCTAAAAAGACGTTGCCAACATTTAATGTATGTACCATCCTGCTATTGATGCCAAATCGTGAGGTCCATTGCACATCATATAGTCTTCCCGGGATATGTACCACAGCATCATAAAGCTTTTGCAAATACTCTAACGATGGAGCCTGATCGGTTTTATTACCGGCAATATCTGTCGCCATCATCCGGAAACGCTGACCTGTCAAGGGAAATACGGCAACAAAACCCTTTCTTGTCAGGAAAACAGACAATTCATCATCAGGGATATTGCCATCAATATGCAAGTCACCTAATGCATAGTTCTGGCGCATAGTTATCCCATGAAAGTCGACACCAAGTTTTGCCCTGGTTGGGCTATGCGCGCCCTCAGCGGCAATCAGAAATGAGGCTTCGAAAGTTTCTGTTTGGCCATCAGCGTTCTTAATTGTGGCAATCACTCCCTTGGCTGAAGGCAGTTGAATAAAATCTGTCATTTCCGTTTGCCACTCAATAGCTACATTTTGTTTTTCAAGCTGTTTTCTTAAAATGGCCTCAGTATCTGATTGAGGTATCAGTAAGCAGAAATTATACCGGCTGGAAATTAAAGTTAAATCCACTTTTGCCAGTGTTTTATTGTCGCTGTATATTGTTGTCGCATGTGCGCGATTACCTTTATCCAGCATTTCATGTGCGATACCGCGCTGTTCAAATAATTCAATTGTTCTGGCCTGAACCGCCAGCGCTCTTGATGTTGCGGACGGGCCTGATGCCTTGTCTATAATTTTAACGCTAATACCCATTCTGCTAAGTTCCAACGCAGCAGTCATACCTGTAGGACCTGCACCACTTATTAAAACAGTGTTGATTTGATCTTTGTACATATGGTAAGTTTAATAAACAAATACTTTTAATCGTGCTAAATTTTAGAGTGTAAGCCCAATTGCAATAAGTTATTTTAGTAAATTTATCAGAATAGAGATATTTCAATAATTATCCTAATAACTAATTCAAATAGAAGATTGTTTATATTTCATCTTTAGAATGTTAATAGAGTTTGTCACTACGCCACAATTTAATTTTCTGCACACTTTCGCTGACGCCTTGAAGGTACCAGTAGTTGACAATCAACTACAAATACCAGATAATTATGGTAAAGGATTTGTCCGTCGCGTAGATATCTACCCCGATTTCCGTTTACTTATACATCGTTATAAACTCAATCAGGAATTGATATTAAAACGTATAGGTTCAAAAGATCCGGCTAGTATTATCAGTGTCATGTTTTACAACAATGAAGAGCCGGTATCACTAGTTGCGAATAACCAGGAACAGCTTAATTTTAGTCGCTTTAATGACAAGGCCATCCAGATTGCATCAAACAACCTTGATTCTCTCATTACATTTCCGGCCCATTCAGAAATTTACTATACAGTAATTGGTATTACCCCAACGCGCCTTAAGTCAATTCTTGGAATCTGCGAGCAGAATTCCTTGATGGATGCGATTGTCAATCCTAAAGAGTCTTTTCTCTTTTATGAAAGCATGGGCACAGAAACCCAAATTGCACTTAAACAAATTGCTGCAACCCAGACTGAAAACGCACTTAGCGGATTTTACTATCGACTCAAAGCTGAAACTATGTTATATGATGTTTTCAGCAAATTAAATAACCGGCAATTTGAAAAACACAGCACTATTCATAAGACCGACGTAGAAAAACTTTTTTTTATAAAGGAATCCATACTACGCAATATTGCTCAGCCTCCAAGTCTGCCGGCCCTTGCTAAATTAAGTGGTTTGAGTGAAACAAAAATGAAAGATTTGTTCCGTCAGGTGTTTGGCAATAGTATATATAACTATTACCAAACTGCACGTATGGAAGAGGCCGCCTACCTGCTTAAACACAAAAGGTACTCGGTTAGCGAGGCGGGTTACCAACTCGGCTTTAGTAATTTGAGTCATTTTACCCGTTTGTTTGAGCGTCATCATCAACAAAAACCAAAGAAATTCGCATCTGGCGGATAGGACTATTTTTCTGACTGAATACGCTATTATCGGAATCACATCTAGCCGACATTTGATATTATTATTTAAACAGAAAACGAAATGAATTCAGTGAAAAAACAACCTGTTATAACAGGCCCCACAAATGGGAAGAACATAGCTGTGGCTGGCAATAATTACCGTATACTTATTTCTGGCGAGGAAACTAACGGCGCCTTTGCTACCATAGATATGATCGTCCCACCGGGCGGTGGTCCCGGTCCACATGCCCATGTCGATATTAACGAATCGTTCTATATAATTGATGGTGAGATCGAAGTGAAGTCGGAATTTGGAACCACTACGGCAACAAAGGGTACATATGTAACAATTCCTAAGGGTGGGGTAGTCCACGCTTTCAAAAATATAACTGAAAAAAATGCCCACTTGTTGTGCATTGTTGTGCCTGCAGGGCTTGATAGCTTTTTTATGGAAATCGGAACACCGGTCGATTTTGGTGAGATTATTCCGCCAGCAGAGTTGACTCCTGAAGCACTAAGTAAACTGCAAAATATTGCCGAAAAGTACGGGCAGGAAATTTATCCGCCCGACTTCCTGGACAACATTTGAAAATGACAACACCACTCGTCATTTCTGGACCTGCGCTTTCTAAACAGATGCCTGTAATTGGTCTTGGCGGAGTAGGTGGCTATTTCGGTTTTAAACTGGCACAGTATACATATATGATGACCCAGCTATTAAACAGATATAGGTGCAGAACGCAGAGGCTTTAGAAATAGCGGAATTAAAATATCAACTTATGCCCCGCACCCCTGATACTCATCAGCTGTATTTCCGGATCATCCTTAAGCATTACGTCAGTAATTGATGGCACCACCAATTGATACCTATGTAGAAAAAAAATGGAGATTATTCTATTCTGTCGTCAGCCATGATTGATATCAAAGTCTCGCCGTCTTCATATGTTCTGAGGATCTTTCTTTTCCCTGGTATATACTTGTCATTAGGTATTCGCAAACTAATATCTACAATAATGCTGTCATCTTTGATCTGCGAATTGTAGCGGCTTGCTATATGTTTGTAGCGCATACGCGTATAGGTTTGTTTAAATTGCAGCCACTCGGCCGAAAGGAAAACATTGCGAAAGTTCTCAATTTTTCGTGCCCTTTTCTGATGCTTAAATAGTCACTTTTACGCGCTGCGTTACTCACAGCCTGATCAAGATTTTTGACAGCTACAGCAATATTATCCGGGTGAACTATCAGGACCAGCACAGCTATTTCTTCCACCAGCTGGAAAGCCGCACTTTAATGCTCGGTTTGTCTTACCGTTTAGGTAAAAATATTACTGCTTCCCGCAATCGTAGCACTGCAAGTGAGGAGGAGCGCAAACGCGCGCAATAAAGTCAGTGCCGAAAAATAAGGTAAAGATCACCTCAAAGCCATTGTCAGAATTTGTTTGAATTGTATAAATTTGTATATGGCAATAACGGCAATTAAAAAGAACGCAGGACAGTTTAAAGTAGCAGAAATTAATGAAGGCAAATGCACGCTGGAATCTTACAGCCGCCGCGATTTTTATAAAATCACTTTGGTTACCGAGGGATCGCCATGTAGTTTGCGCTATGGGTTGTTGCCAGATATCGCAATTGACAGACCGGCACTGGTATTTCTCAACCCAATTGTACCCTATACCTGGTCGGTGCCAGAAATGACAGTTCCAAGCGCAGGTTATTTCTGCGTTTTTAATGATGAGTTCATTCGTGCCAGCGCACAGTTATCAGGTGTTGCTGACCGTATGTTCTCCACTCAGGAATCTCCCGTGTATTTCCCTGACAGCCTTACAGAGAAGTTTCTGGTAGAGTTGTATTCCCGCATGCGAGCTGATGCAGATAAGGATTATGCGGATAAGGGTGAACTATTCCGCAGTTATTTGAGCCTGCTATTTCATCAGGCCATACAGACCCGAACTACGGCAAGCACTATAGATAATCCTGTTCCGCGCGTCGCAGCAGAATTTATCCGGTTGCTTAACCTGCAGTTTCCGGTCGATTTGCCATTACAAACTATAGCACTCAAGAAACCAGTAGATTATGCCAGCCAAATTGCAGTACATATTAACCATTTAAATACTGCGGTTCAAAAAGCTACCGGAAAATCTACCACCACCCACATTAGTGAACGCTTGTTCGCAGAAGCTAAATCGCTGCTGAATTACACAGACTATAATGTCGCCGAGATCGCATCAGGCCTGGGCTTTGAGTACCAAAGCTACTTTAACAGGTTCTTCAAAAAGTATGCAGGCGTTTCGCCAACGAAATACCGTAAGAACTTTGAAAAGTATAAATAAGCCTTTGAAAAGTCTTCGTTTCTAAGCTGCTGAGTTGATAGTTTTGCTTTCATAAATATGCTAATATGGAAACAACATCAAATTTTAAAAAGACTTTTTTATTAGGTGGTGATCTCAAGGTGAACCGTATGGGTTATGGCGCAATGAGGATCACCGGTCCGCAAATATGGGGCATGCCAGAAGATCCACAAAACTCGGTTAACGTGCTGCAAAGAGCGGTTGAATTGGGTGTGAATTTTATTGATACCGCAGATCAATATGGGCCTTTTATATCCGAACAATTGATTGGTGAAGCCTTGCATCCTTACCAGGATGATGTGGTTATCGGTACCAAAGGCGGCCTGGTACGTTTTGGCCCTTGGGCTGATATCAATAACGACGCCAGTCCACAACACTTACAAGATGCCCTGGATGGAAGTTTGCGAAGGCTCAAGTTAGATAGGATAGAACTGTACCAGTTACACCGAATCGATCCGCAAGTTCCTGCTGAGATCAGTTTCGACTTTTTAGCAAAAGCGCAGCAACAGGGCAAGATCAGGCATCTCGGATTGTCTGAGGTCTCAGTTGATGATATTAAACTTGCCCAGAAACATTTTAAGGTAGTTTCGGTGCAAAACCGCTACAGTTTGCTCGATCGCCAATGGGAGCCGGTACTGGAATACTGTATATCCCAAAACATTGCCTTTATCCCCTGGTTCCCGATAGGAGGAGGAATGGTCCAATTGGAAGAGCAGCTTAAAAGTATAGCAGACCGTAAACACGTGACGATGCATCAATTGGCTTTGTCCTGGCTGTTACACCATTCAGACAACATTCTTTTGATTCCAGGAACCTCCAGTATTGCACACCTTGAAGAGAATGTGTCAGCTTTATCAATTCAATTGGATGCTGAAGATATGAGAGAGCTAAACGGTTTGGTTTCAGTGCAATAATACAGACATACGCATACCTGATTTTCATTCCCCTAAATTGGCATCATTCTGCTCGCCAATTTAGGGGAATTTTGCGGATATTACGCCGAATCCTTACCGCAATGAATGCCAGAGTAAAATCCATATCCATCATTTTGACACTAGGAATTCTGACGGCTATTGGTTCCATTTCAATCGATATGTATCTGCCAGCGTTTGATGTTATGGCGGGATATTTTAAAGTACCACTTGCGCGGATCGAAACAACGGTTTCCTTATTTCTGTTCGGGATGGCCTTTGGCCAGATATTTATTGGTCCTATATCAGATGTTTGGGGCAGAAAACTACCACTACGAATCGGATTGGCAATCTATATCCTGAGTAGTATTTGCTGTATATTGACTAACTCTTTCGTGATATTTCTTATCCTGAGGTTTGTTCAGGGATTGGCCGGAAGCTCATGCCAGGTAATATCGAGGGCATTAGTAAATGACCTCTACCAGGATAAGAATAGCACACATGTATTTACGCTGCTTCAGATAATAATGGGTGTATCGCCTATTCTTTCACCGATGGTGGGTGGTACCCTGGCCAACGTAGATACCTGGAAATACCTTTTCCTGATTATGGCGGTTGTTTCGGGAATTGGAATGGTAGGCTGTTTAACAGTTTTGCCCGCTGGTAAATCTCCTTTAAAAATCAGGACCTTAAATTTTAGGACATTGATGACCAGCTACGCCTATTGCGTTCGCCACCCGGCATTTGTAAATTATGCCTTGGTGAGATCTATAAGCAACAGCGCCGCATTTTCTATGATTACTGCCTCTCCGTTTGTTTTTACAAAAATATATGGATTAAGTAGCAAGCAATTTGGCTTTGTTTTCTCAGGGATGGCTATTGGGATTATATTTACTGGAATGATCAATACCCAACTGATCAAGCGTTTTGACACCCATAAGATCATCAGATTTGCAATCATTTTTCAAATGGTTACAGGTCTACTGATGGTGACTTCGCTTTATTTTAGAACCTCTTTTGCGGTGCTTGCGGGCCTGATATTTATTTTTATAGCGATGCTTGGTTTAATTTTACCAATCGCTACTTCGTTGTATATCAAAGCTGTTCCTACTCATGGTGGTGCAGGTTCTGCATTGCTGGGGACTCTTAGTTACCTTTCTGCATTTTTAATCACGGTACTGCTGAATTTATTATTTAACCACACGGCATATCCGATGGTTATCACCATGTGGAGTTGTGCTGTTGTGGCTTATTTTTGTTTACAGTATAGTAAGGCGCATACCGCGGCGCCTTACTGCTGATTGTCACATTTGTTTATAAAGTTATGTTTTTACCATTCCCAGGTACGTTGTTTCAGAAACGCGTTTTCCATCTGCAGACACAAAAAACATATAACAAAAAAGTTCTTGTCCTGTGATGAACTCAGTTCGGGGTATTATGCCTCCTAAATCACTTCTTAAAGCACCATTATGCAAACAATACTTCCGTCTGTTAGAACAGTAAACTATAAACCACGCTTTGTCATCCAGTTGAGTAGATTTTGCGGGAAGAGGATTGAGCTCCCATTTGAATTCCAGCATGCTGTCTTCACGGTAAATAAGTTTCGTATGATATCCCTCTTCCGTTGGCTGCAACGGCCTGCTAAATTTTACCTTACTAAGTTCAACCTGAATATCTGTTGCACTGCCTTTCACAGCATTTAAAAGGTGATAGGAAGTTGCAGCATTCAAGGCGGTCATTTTTTCATTTTTCCGGAGTTGGTAGCCATTTTTAATCGCTGCCGCCGCCCCCTTCAAAAATTGTTGTACTGCTTTAAATCTTCCGCGTTGCTTCACTTGTCCTTTTGACTTTTTAGCATCTTTGTTGATCACTGGACGTGACTTTACCACAGGAATGCCCTTCCAGGAAGAGCAAACCACAGGACCTACCGGGCCCCTCAGATCACTAAAAATTGATTTTCTCTTTTCAACTGCCATATTCTACCAGATTAATTGTCCTAAATAAACACTGTTTGATATAGCGCGTCGGTCGT
>Ga0247815_10000135_pt1 | contig 55713 bp, 48 predicted proteins | sample UWRJL194509B1_FD_181014 | JGI IMG/M metagenome (GOLD analysis project Ga0247815, IMG submission 181014) | Plant litter microbial communities from Arlington Agricultural Research Station in Wisconsin, United States - UWRJ-L194-509B-1 | ecosystem: Environmental > Terrestrial > Plant litter >... | reverse complement strand
TTATTTTATATAATGGTTCTAAAACTGCAAACGGCGGTGTAGCAATAACTAAAAAAAGTGCTTTGTTGGGATTGGCAGAGTATAAGAGTGCGGTTTTGGTGAAGAAGTCTGAGGGTAAGACGGATAATAAATCTGGAGTTTGTGCTTGTAAAGATTATGATTTGATTTGGGGCAATAAAGTGAGTTGTGATTTTAGGAAAAAGGTTGTTGAAATTTGTCAATCCCTCTGGCCCAATAACTACAAAAAAATGGCAAATGGATTAATGGCAGTTATGAAAGTTGAAACAGGAGGATCTTTTAAAGCTCATCAAATAATGGGTAAAGAATTAAAGTCAGTTGATAAATTAGTGAAAGAAGATTTTGAAAATGATGTATATGTTAAAGAAGACGGAAAGCTTATTAAGAAAAAATCATCAAGAGCAGTAGGTTTAATACAATTTACACAGGACGCATTAGTTGAAGTAGATGAATTTAAGAATGGTAGTGGATTCGATAAATTGCATGAGGTAAAACTGCGATTTGCGAAAATGGGAGAAATTGAGCAATTAAATTTTGTTAAAAAATATTTTGAAAAAGCTAAGAATAAAATCATTAGTCCGGAAGATATTTATCTACACGTTTTTGCACCTGTAGGTGTAAATCAAAAAGAAAATTACCCATTATATGAAAGGGGAACAGAGAAATATACACAAAACAAAAGTGTTGATGTTGAAAATAACAATGATGGTATAATTCAACGTTCAGAAATATTGGGTAGATATAGAATAAGTTTTGCTGAAGGATTAGGTAAAAAAGAAAAAAAATATGACTGTTCAGATAGCATGAAAGAACTTTATAATGAAGTAGGATGGCATGATCCTATTGATAATCCAAAATTGTGTTTGTATACACAAAATGGAAATTATCGACCTAGATATAATGTTTTTGGAAAAGTTAGAAAAGAAAGAGCAAAAATTAATCACCAAGGGATCGATCTACTCGCTCTTCCTGGAGATAGTGTTTATGCATGTGTAGATTCATATATAGAATTTATAGAAACGCAGGGTGGTTACGGAAAAGTAATTTGCCTACGAGTAAAGGATAAAGAAGCTTTTTTAAAAAGAAAAAAAGATTATAAACTGGTATATGAAGATGAAGGAGAAATTCTGCAAGGAGAAGGGTTTAATTTGGATGGTAATATATACTTGTTTTATGCCCATCTTCAAAGTATTTCACTTAATATGAGTGATAAAGAAGTTGTATGTGGCAAAGAAATAGGGCTCGCAGGTACAACTGGTTACGGTACAACAAAAGATCCTCATTTACATTTTGAAATAAGAAATGCTAGATCAGCATCGGGATTAAATAACAGATGTCATCCAGGTATTTTTATATCTTATAAAGATGAAGCAAATATGACCAAACAAGAAAAAGATGAACAGAAAAAAATTGCAGAGAAATACTGGGATTAATTAAATTTAAAAATGAAAAAGATATATTTATTCGTGATTTTTTCAATTTTGTTTAGTTGTAAAAAAACGACAACATCAATTAGAAAAATAGAAAATGAACAAAAAAAAGAACTTTTATCTTCGAATAAAAGTACGGTTTTTCGTGTAAGTGATCAATTCAAAAATATTATTTGTTCAGATTCAATGAGCAATGAAGATTTTTATAATTTATTATGTGATGATTTTACGATGTCGAATTCAATTATAAAATCAGATACAGAAAATCAAGTTGAGTTTATAAAAATCAAGTTTAAAGATATAGATAAAGCAATTATCAGAAACATAAAAACTTCGGAATTAATAACGTCTGAGCCAACTGTTTTTGAAAAAGATAACACCTACGTCTTTTTGTTTCCATTGATAGGGGAATATAATTTTGGATGGGTACTTTATTATTACAAAGAGAATAAATTATATTTTTTAGGAAAGAGAATTTGTTACTGGAATAATGAGTACGAAGAGTCAAAAACTTCTTATCAAGATTTTACAAAAATTTATGAAAATAATGAAATGATAATTGTTGAAATGGAATCTAAGAGCATAATTGTTAATGACAAAGACTATTTAAATTATCCTAATTATAATGATGGGAAATTATTTAAAGTTAAAGAAAAATATCAATTTAGATTTGATTTAAAAAACATTAATTTCTTCAAAAAATATGATAATGGAGATTATGAAGGGGATTATAATAAAATGATAAATAGTGGAATCATTATGCCTATAGAGTAAGATTTATTTGCAAAGAAAATATAAATGCTTAAAATATAAATGCTTAAAATATAAAGCTCCTGCGGTACTTTGTCAGTATCTTCTAGTATAAATTTAAATAATTTATACTAGAGATTTACTCCGCCCAAATTGGTACGCAAGATGGCAAACAAAGACATTATCATGTCGATTACAACCAGGTGAGTTATTTCTATGGCAAATCGCGAGGAATAAAAGCAGGCGAGAAACTAAAACTGACAATTTACGAAAAAGGCAAAATGCTTTTTGAGGTTTTGCCTCCCGATGTTGTAGTTGACGAAAGCGGCGCTATTAAAGCAAAATTGTAATGGGATATAATAAGCCAAAAACTACCTTCTCGTACTGTTTATGCAGTTGTTACAGATGAAAAGGATGTTATTTTATATAATGGTTCTAAAACTGCAAACGGCGGTGTAGCAATAACTAAAAAAAGTGCTTTGTTGGGATTGGCAGAGTATAAGAGTGCGGTTTTGGTGCAGAATTCTGAGAATGCAGGTAATCAAGTGGGAACTTGCGTTTGCAAGAAATATGATTTGGTTTGGGGTAATAAAATAAGTTGTGATGAGAGAAAAAAAGTTGTAGAAGTTTCTAAAGTTTTAGGGGTTGATCCTAATTGGCTGATGACGGTTATAGCTTTAGAATCAAATCGAACATTTAGTCCATCTGTTGATAATGGTATTGGTTATGTTGGTTTGATTCAATTTGGAAGAGATGCCGCAGAGCAACTAAAAATAACTCAATCTCAATTAGTCAAGATGACTTTCATTGAACAAATGAAATATGTTCAGGAACACTTAGTATATGTCAAAAACCATTTTGTAGCGAAGAAAAAATACGAAACATTGGTAGATTTATATTTGGCTGTTTTATATCCTTCAGTATCGGGACACGGAAAAGAGCCTAATTTAGTTGTTTTAAGTGGTGCAGCGTATCGCAATAATCCATTATTTTTTAAGGAAAATGGAGAATGGGAATGGGCAACTAAGGTAAATAATAAAGGGAAGAAATAAAATATAAAAAAGCAACAAATCCTGACGGTAATACATATGTTTGGGAGATTGCAATGGTTGCGAGAGAGGTCTATACAGAAGGATTAACCTTAAAAGATACTGCTTTTAGATGTATAGAGGAAATTGTTATAGATAGAGGAAATTGTTTAGATACATGGGATACTGTAACAAATTCAAGAATTGATAAGCTTCATCCTAAAATAAAATGTTCAGTTAAAAATTTTATCAATGATGTAGAAAAAACTATGGGAATAAAATTGAGAATAATTCAGGGTTATAGAACTTATGCAGAACAAGACGTCTTATATAGACAACGCCCAAAAATTACAAATGCAAGGGGAGGAGAAAGTAATCATAATTTTGGCTTGGCAATTGATGTTGCTGAAATAAAAAATGGTACTATAGATTGGGAAGAACAAGAAACGGTTCTGTCTAAAATTGCTCCAATTGGAAAAAAATGGGGGTTAGCATGGGGTGGAGAATGGAAAAGTTTCGTTGACAAGCCTCATTTTGAAATGACATTTGGAAAAACAACTAGAGATTTAAGGGATCTGCTTGAAACTCATAATGATTACACTAAAATCCCACTATAAAAAAAGATTTATGGATAAAATAAAAAGTTCAGTTTTATTAATTGGTTTGGTAGTATTGTTTTCTTGTAAATACAAAGAACGACTTCAAGATAAAGACCCTATGGTTAAGAAAGATTCTTTGTTCTTGATTAAAGATACAGTGATATTTGGAGAATCTACTCAAGGAACGGAAGTTAAATTATTTAAAAAAATAAATAATAATGATTCAATAATAAAGGTAGAAACTTTTGGAGAGATGGGCAATTCAAACCATACATTTATATTTAATGAAAAATTATTAAATGTAGTTCATATTACGAACTATTATCAGGAACCAATTTATGTAAATTCAACTCCAAAAATAAGAAAAAAGGAAAAGGAGTCATTAACAGCTTCTAATAAAGATAAATTTACTGATCTTCTATATGAATATAAGAGCTTATTTATTCACACCGAACACAAAAAAAATAAAGTTTTATTAAGTCAAAAATGGTTTGGTAGTTATTCATTTACAATGAATGAAGAGAGTGATGATTGGAGAGATGTACATGACATTTCCATTACGATAAATAAAGATTCTATAAATTATCTTGCTAAAGGTTATCAATTATATGAATCTTATCGACTTTATGCAATTGAAAGTAATGACACCTTAAAATTGACTTTTAAAAAAGATTTAAATAATGCTAATAATTGGGCATTGAAAAAAACTAAAAATTTCGGTACAATTACTTTTGATAATAAAAACTACAATTGGGTATGTCCGTATATTGATATTAATTTTAATGACGGTAAAAACAGTACTTACATTTTAAAGAAAGAATAAATGTCGTAGAAAGTCTAAGTATTGAACTTGTTAAAATGCCAGATTCATTAAATAATATTAAACTAGGAATTAAATATGAGTTTTCAAATACGCAAAGGCGTTATACTTCTCCTGGGGCTCTCGCTGGTTTTATTGCCGTTTTGGCGGAAACTAAATTTAAATTGACAACAACAGGAAGTTGTTTCTCTGAGGGTTCAAGTTTTCCTAGTCAGGAACATTGTAATGGAAGAAGTGTTGATATTCTTTATATAAGAGATGTTATAAAAGATCAATTAGTGATAGATTCGGCAACTAATTTTCACTTTACAGAAATCTTAAAAGGTATTAATGATTACTGTGATAAATTAAAAAATGCAGGTAATGGTGGGACATTACATGATAGCCATTTGCATATGGGTAATTTTGATAATAATATAATAAAAGAAATAAAAGAATAATGAAAAAAATTATCGGTTTATTAAGTGTTCTTTTTCTTATTTCATGTAAGGAAATGCTTAAGAAAATAAAAATAGTATAAAAGTAGAAGATAAGGAATTTTATAGTAACAGTGTATATCTTGGAGATTCTTTGGTTTCTAGATTAGACTTTGTAAATGAGATTTCAGCCACATGTAAAATTTCGACTAATTTTTTTGATAGAACGAACGAACAAGTTAAAAAAGATAGCAATAAATGTGTATTATCTAATATACATTTTGATTATGATAAGCTGAATAATCTTGAAGAAAAGATTTTAATCATGTGTCTGCTAACAAAATTTAACAATTAAATTACTACATTTACAGCCTTTGAAATAGCAAATATATATACTTTTGTGAATTGACAAGCTAGAAATAAAAATCATCTATTAAAAATGAAAATTAGAAAAATCGAAACCAATAAGGATTTGCATGATATTAAAAATAAAAAAGGGAAGCATTACAAAATTATTTGTTTTGCAATAATCATTCTCTCAACAGCAACTTTTTTTGGATTTAAATATTTTAAAAAACCACCTGCTGCTATTTGTTTAGATTCAGACACAAAAGTCTACAACGAATATAAAGACGCAGTTGTACTAATAAAACACAGCTATGGTTATTTTGCAAAAATTAAAGGAAAGGAAATTCAGCTTACTACCCAAGATGCAAAAGAAGAAACGGTCTTCGGAACGGGTTTTTTTGTAGACAGAGACGGAAAAATATTGACTAACAGCCACGTTTTACAACCCTGGAACTCATCAGATGAACAACAGGAAAAAGTAAATACTACTATAAGAAATCTAAGATTGAAAATTGCTTCAATTCTTACCGCTGATATTTCCGAAGAGGATTATCAAAGTTTTATTGAAAGAAACTGGCAAATTGCATCTGCTTATGACGAAGATGATGGCGATTATGAAGGTGAAAGGGAAGAACCAGCGGGAGAAGAATTTGTCAGTTCAAATGATACAGAACAAGATACAACCAAAGTAGCAACAGATATTGCAGCTACTATTCCGGTTAAAGAATATGTATCTAAAGAAGATATTGAGGTATATATAAAAACGGTAGATATTGCCGTAGCACTTCATGGTTCAGATAACCAATGGCTTAGTTGCGAGGTCAGAAAAATTTCAGAAGATGCGAATATCGATTTAGGCACTTTACAACTAACGGATCATACAACCCCGCAAAGTGTGGCAAACATCATCAATCTTGACAATGCAGTTAAGGATGATACCTCTTTAAATCCCGGACAAAAAGCAATAATGATTGGCTATCCTCTGGGAATGGATTTGGCAATGACAAATTCAGGTATAAAAGTGCAGCTGTATGATGGTAAAATTAGTAAAGAATCAGACGGGAATAAAATTCAATACAGTATTACTTCCACGCACGGTGCGAGTGGCGCACCAGTCTTTAATGAGTGCGGTCAGTTGATCGCGGTAAATTTTAGCGGAGTAGATGAGGTACAGGGTTTTAATTTTGGAATTGTCGCTAAGCATATTAGTACTTTCTAATTAGGGCCTCTTGATAATTTATTATTTTTTCTCTTTTGTAATCAAATAAAAAAAAACACTTTTTTAATATGAATAAAGTTTTTACTCTCTGTGCATTAATGATTTATAGTGCAGTTTTTTCTCAAATCCCAACTCTTGACGTAGAAAATCTAAAAAAAAATCCAGTCATACTGCAGGAAGCAAAAATTGAGACTAAGATTTTGGGGAATCTTGCCACAACAACAGCCATTTATACATTTTACAATCCTGGAGACAGAATTTTAGAAGGAAAACTTACCATTCCGTTACCTGAAGGAGTAAGTATAAGTAGCTATGCTTTAGATATCAACGGAAAATTAAGAGATGCAGTCCCTGTTCCTAAAGAACGAGCTAAGGAAGTATTTGAAAGTATCGAAAAAAGAAATATAGATCCGGGGATTATTGAAAAAGTAGCCGGAAATAATTTTCGAACAAGAATTTATCCGATTCCGGCGAAAGGCAGTAGAACGATTAAAATTTCCTATCATCAGGAACTAAAAAATCTTGCTTCAGACTATCAATATCTTTTAACTTTTGCCAATGAAACAGTTAGCATTCCAAAATTTAATCTGAAAGTATTAATTAATGAAACTCCGATAATTCCCAAAATTACTGAAAATCCAGATGGAAGTTTTGCTTTTCAGAAACAAGGAAATCAGTGGGTTGCTGAGATTAACAAAGAAAATTTTACACCAAATGAAAATCTTAAAATAACAATTCCGAAAGCAAATCAATCTTCAAATATTTTGTTACAGAAAACTTCCGCTGATAAATTTTATTTTGCAGCAAGTGTTTCGACAGATTTCCTTGTGAACGAAAAATCAAAACCTCAAAAAATTGCCATTATTTGGGATAATTCATTCAGCGGATCGAAAAGAAACCTACAAAAAGAGATTGACTTTCTTAATGCCTATTTTTCCAGCAACAAAGATGTTGAAGTATCTTTTGTCCTTCTGAATAATATTCTAGAGAAAATGGAAGAATTTACTGTTTCCGGCGGGAATTGGAGTGCATTAAAAAATAGGATTGCTGACTTAAAATATGATGGCGGAACCGATTTTGGTGCATTAAAAGAGATTTCAGGAATAGAAGAGTATCTTTTATTTTCTGACGGAATTTCAAATTTTGGTGATTTGACTTTAAAATTCAAAAAACCTGTAAATAGTATTGTAAGTACGCCTACTTCAGATTTTAACCTTCTAAAACTTTTAGCATCGCAATCAGGAGGGAATTTTATCAATCTTAATGAATTAGATACTCAGTCTGCTCTAAAAACATACAATAAACAGCCTGTAATATTTTTAGGATTTAAAGAAAGTGCTGACATTCAACAACTATTTCCAAATGTTGGAACTGCAGTAAATGAGCCAGTTAATATATTTGGAATTTCATCTCCAAATTTAGGGAAACTAACAGCTCTTTTTTCCGTTGGAAATAAAAAATATGAAGTGCCTGTAGATTTCGATACTGCTGTGCAAGTAGATAATTGGCCAATTGCGCAGTTTTGGGCACAAAGAAAAATTAATGATCTTGAACTGAATTCGACTCAAAACCGTGAAGAAATCAGAAACTTAAGCGAACAATTTGGAGTGGTAAGTAAAAACACCAGCCTTATTGTATTGGATGATGTCAATGATTATGTGCGTTATAGCATTACACCACCTCAGGAATTACTATCTGAATACAATAAAATCGTTTCAAGAAACAAAAAAGAAATTTTAGAGAAAAGAAAAAACCTGCTATCCAAATCTTTTGATATAACACGCGAATTGGTAACTTGGTGGAATAGCGAATATAAACCTGTCGAAAAAATGCAGTACCCTAAGATTTCTAATCAATCATTAACAGAATCAACAAATAAAAATCCAGTACTGGAAAGTGCTGGTTATAGTAGTACTGCAGATCTTGCCAGATCAGAAAAATCTGCAGGTAAAATAACTTTGGCAGAGGTAGAGAGCAACGAAGAGTATATGAAAGATTTTCAGAGTCTACAGTCCTCAGAATTAATCTACCAAAAGTATCTTGAAAATCGTGCTAAATATGAAAAGCAGGTTACGTATTATTTTGACGTTTCTAAATTGCTATTCAAAAAAGGAGATAAAGTACTTTCATTAAAAGTCTTAAGCACATTGGCAGAGCTGGATCTCGAAAATGAGGAGCTATACAAGACTATATCTTATCTGCTAAAACAGAGAGGTAATTATGAAAAAGAATTATGGATTACCCAGAAAATTCTGGAATGGAGACCATTCGATTCTCAAAGCCATAGAGATTATGCGCTGGCCCTGATTGATAATAAAAAACCTCAGGAGGCCCTCAATGTTTATAAATCCATGCTTTATCAGGAATATACCGATGAAATTTCAGTGAGAGACAACGGTATAGAGGAGATCTTAATTATGGAAATTAATAATATCCTGAACCAAAACAAAAATGTAGATGCAAGCAAAATAGATGATCGTCTAAAAGCAAATTTACCGGTAGACATTCGCATTGTAATTAACTGGAATAAAGACAATACAGATATAGACCTTTGGGTTACAGATCCGAGAGGAGAAGACTGCTCGTATTCTCATAAATCTACAGAAATTGGAGGAAGATTAAGTAATGATTTTACTCAGGGTTTTGGTCCTGAACAATTTTTACTAAAAAAAGCCATAAAGGGCAAATATAAGATTAAAACCAATTTTTTTGGAGAGAGACAGAATATACTTTCCGGACCAACAACAGTAATGGCAGAAGTGTATCTGTACTATTCTGATGGAAGACAAGAACGCAAAATTGCTGTTTTCCAGAGCCAGAAAGAAAATAAACGCGAAAACGACAGCAAAATTCTGATTGGCGAATTTGATTTTTAGAAAAGACCATAAAAAAATACCGAAGATTAACGCTTCGGTATTTTTTTATTTAAATTTTCTGCTTCACAAAAGGTCTTTATGATAGTCCTTTCTCTATTATTGAAATTTAACCCAAATGCTCAATCATATCTTTTGTCATTGATTCCAAATCAAATTTATGACTCCAGTTCCAGTCTTCTCTTGCAGAAGCGTCATCGATACTTGCTGGCCAGCTGTCTGCAATTTTCTGGCGGAAATCAGGATTGTAGGTGATTTCAAATTCCGGAATATGTTTTTTAATTTCGGCAGCAATTTCAGTTGGCGTAAAACTCATCGCCGCTAAATTGTAGGAGGAGTGTATTTTTATTTGTTCTTCAGGCGCTTTCATAATATTAATGGTTGCTTCAATTGCATCATCCATATACATCATCGGCATTTTAGTTTCTGATGACAGAAAGCATTCGTATTTTTTATCGGCAATAGCCTTGTAGAAAATATCAACTGCATAATCTGTTGTGCCGCCACCCGGAGGAGTAGACCAGCTGATTAAACCCGGATAACGGATACTGCGAACGTCTACACCATAAATATTATGGTAATATTCACACCATCTTTCACCGGACTGTTTACTAATTCCGTAAACTGTCGAAGGTTCCATTATAGTATATTGCGGCGTATTTTCTTTGGGAGTTGTCGGGCCAAAAACGGCAATGCTTGATGGCCAGAAAATCTTTTTTATTTTTTTGGCTTTAGCCAGATTCAAAACGTGAAACAATGAATTCATATTCAAATCCCATGCAAATGCAGGGTTCTTCTCGGCTGTAGCAGATAAAAGTGCAGCCATCAAATAAATATCGGTAATTTGATGTATTTCAACTAGATGTTCAATTTGGTTGAAATCTAAAGCATTGACCACTTCAAACGGACCTGAATTAACAACATCTGTATTTAATTTACGAATATCAGAAGCAATTACATTTTCTGTTCCGTATAATTTTCGCAGTTTTTGAGTCAGTTCTGTCCCAATTTGACCGCAGGCGCCAATGATCAATATTTTTGGATTCATTTGTTTATATTTAGTATTGCAAATATAACGTTTTCGCAAATATTTTCGCTTTTTAGAGCAACAAATTATAAATTTAACAATGATAAAGACGCTTTTTTAGATTATTCTCCGTTGAGCTGTTTAATTTTTACCGCAAAGCACGCCAGTTTTTACCTGTAGGAGGTTTAGAAGATACAAAGTTCGAAAAGCTGTTTCAATATATAGCTTTGTGAACTTTGTGTTATATAAAACCGCTTAATTTAAAAATCTTTGCATGCTTTGCGGTAAAATTTTAAATCGGTGAAATCAGTGGCAAAAAAGAACCTTGATTTATATAATCTTTGGCAAAAAACAGCATTCGTAATTGTAAATTTACTTTGTAACTTTGTAGCTTAATATTTTTTCAAATGAAATATAAATTATCTCTTTTGCTGCTTTTGATTTTTGTGCTGCATTCTTGTCAGAATCAAGATGAAAAACGTCTTGCAGAAAATGCAAAAGAAGCCAAAAAGAAAGAAAAGATTTTTAATAATATCAATAAAGGCTGGGTTTTTATTGAAGAGCCAATCAACGAAGTTTCAGAGCAAAAGATAAGTTCCTGGAACGAATGGCGCGATTTCTTAAAAGAAATTGGCGACAAACCCAGAAAAACAATTGGAGCTTTTCAGAAAAAATCAACAGCCATTTCAAAAAAAGCAATGGCGCTGAACACGAATATTCCAGCCGAATTTAATCAGCCGCAAATAAAAGCCCGAATCTCAATTCTGATAACTAAAATCAAAATGCTGGATTTATTTATTCACTTAAGTAAAATTCCAGATGATAAAGTGACTTTTTTAGTGGGAGAAATCAATAAAGAATTGGTTTCCTTAGAAAGGCAGATGGATAATATCGTGGTTAAAAGTAAAATACCAAAAGAAGAAGGAGAAGCTGATTTCTTGAAAATGTTAGATACAACGCGCGCCATTCCAAATTCTGGTCCGGTACCGCCTTTAGATAAAAATGCAAAAATTGAGTAAAAACGCCTTATATACTACATACGATAATCTGCCCAAATCACAGCAGATTGCAACGAGTTTACTAGAAGGGAATCAGATCAAAATGAATATCAGCGGATTGCTTGGATCTGCCGTTTCATTTATAATTCGTTCCGTTTTTAAGAAGACAGAACTGCCTTTTTTGATTGTTTTAGACAACAAAGAAGAAGCTGCCTATTACCTGAACGACCTTGAACAGATGATTGGCGAGCAGGATGTTTTGTTTTATCCCGCTTCATTTCGTCGTCCGTATCAGGTAGATGAAACCGATAATGCCAATGTTTTGCTTCGCGCTGAGGTTTTAAACCGAATCAATTCCCGTAAAAAACCGGCGATTATTGTCACGTATCCCGAAGCACTTTTTGAGAAAGTGGTAACGCGTCAGCAATTGGATAAAAATACCTTAAAAGTTGCTTTGAACGACAAAATTTCAATCGATTTTATCAACGAAGTTTTGTTTGAATACGAATTTAAAAGAGTTGATTTCATTACAGAACCAGGTGAATTCTCCGTTCGTGGAGGAATTGTCGATGTGTTTTCTTTTTCGAACGATCATCCGTACCGAATTGAATTTTTCGGAAACGAAGTAGACAGCATCAGAAGTTTTGACGTAGAAACGCAGCTTTCTGTAGAAACCCATAAAAAAATCACCATTATCCCGAATGTCGAAAACAAGATATTTCAGGAAAACAGAGAAAGTTTTTTAGATTATATTTCTGAGAAAACGGTCTTATTTATTCAAAATACCGACGGACTTTTTAGTCAGTTAGACAAACAATTTGCGAGGGCAGAAGAAGCTTTTGAGAAATTGTCGAAAGAAATAAAACACGCGGCACCAGAGCAGTTGTTTTTAAATCAGAGTTCGTTTATTAAACGCGCTTTGGATTTTTCTATAGTAGAATTGGCTTCAAAACCCATTTTCAAAGCGACCAAAAAGTTTGAATTTCATTTTCTGCCTCAGCCATCTTTCAACAAACAATTTGATTTATTGCTGAATAATTTAAGCGACAATCATTTTAACGGATATAAAAATTATTTGTTTTGCTCGAATGAAACGCAGGCAAAACGTTTCCATGATATTTTTGAAACTTTAGACGAAGCCAATTCTGAGAATATCAGAAAACAGTATAATACCATTGTCCTGCCTTTGTACCAAGGTTTTATTGATGAAGAAAATCAAATTACGGCCTATACAGATCATCAGATTTTTGAACGTTATCATAAATTCAACATCAAAAACGGTTATTCTAAAAAGCAAAATATAACGCTTAAGGAATTAACCGCACTTTCTGTTGGCGATTATGTAACCCACATCGATCACGGAATTGGAAAGTTTGGCGGCTTGCAGAAAATTCAGGTCGAAGGTAAAACGCAGGAAGCCATAAAACTGGTTTATGCTGATAATGATATTGTGTATGTGAGCATTCACTCGCTTCATAAAATCTCAAAATACAACGGAAAAGACGGAACGCCTCCAAAAATCTATAAATTAGGATCGAACGCCTGGAAAATTTTAAAGCAAAAAACCAAAGCGCGCGTCAAACATATTGCGTTCAATTTGATTCAGTTGTATGCAAAACGCCGATTGGAAAAAGGTTTTCAGTTTGCACCGGACAGTTACCTGCAAAACGAATTAGAAAGTTCGTTTATTTACGAAGACACGCCCGATCAAACCAAATCGACACAAGAAGTAAAAGCCGATATGGAAAGCGACCGCCCAATGGATCGTTTGGTTTGTGGTGATGTTGGTTTCGGAAAAACAGAGGTTGCGATTCGTGCCGCTTTTAAAGCCGTAGACAACAGTAAACAAGTAGCAATTTTAGTTCCGACCACTATTTTGGCGTACCAGCATTACAGAACATTTACAGAAAGATTAAAAGATATGCCGGTTTCTGTTGGTTACTTAAACCGATTTAGAACCGCAAAACAAAAAGCACAAACCTTAAAAGATTTAGCCGAAGGAAAACTCGATATTGTCATTGGAACACATCAATTGGTCAACAAAAATGTAGTTTTTAAAGATCTGGGTTTACTAATTGTCGATGAGGAACAAAAGTTTGGTGTAAACGTAAAAGACAAATTAAAAACGATCGCCGCGAATGTTGATACGTTGACATTGACTGCAACGCCAATTCCGAGAACGCTTCAGTTTTCGTTAATGGCTGCACGCGATTTATCTGTAATTACAACGCCTCCGCCAAACCGATATCCGATAGAAACGAATGTCGTTGGTTTTAATGAAGAAATAATTCGTGATGCCATTTCGTATGAAATTCAGCGAAACGGACAGGTTTTCTTCATCAACAACCGAATCGAAAATATAAAAGAAGTGGCCGGAATGATTCAGCGTTTGGTGCCAAATGCAAGAGTCGGAATTGGTCACGGACAAATGGAAGGCGCCAAACTCGAAGAATTGATGTTAGGTTTTATGAACGGAGATTTTGATGTTTTGGTGGCAACAACAATCATTGAAAGCGGATTGGACGTTCCAAATGCCAACACAATTTTTATCAACAATGCCAATAATTTCGGATTGTCAGATTTACATCAAATGCGAGGGCGAGTAGGCCGAAGCAACAAAAAAGCATTCTGTTATTTCATCTGTCCGCCGTATTCTTCCATGACTGAAGATGCCAGAAAACGTATTCAGGCTTTGGAGCAATTCAGCGAATTAGGAAGCGGTTTCAACATCGCCATGAAAGATTTGGAGATTCGTGGTGCGGGAGATTTATTAGGTGGGGAACAAAGTGGTTTCATTAATGAAATTGGTTTTGATACCTACCAAAAAATCATGAACGAAGCCATCGAAGAATTAAAAGAAAACGAATTCAAAGATTTATATCCGGAAGAGAACGATATTGAAACCAAGGAATACGTAAAAGATTTACAAATCGATACCGATTTTGAGTTGTTGTTTTCTGATGAATATATCAATAATGTTACCGAACGTTTGAGTTTGTACAACGAGTTGGGTTCTGTAAAAAATGAGGAAGAATTAATCATTTTCCAAAATAAATTAATTGACCGTTTTGGGCCAATGCCTCCCCGTGCCAATGCGTTGATGAATAGTATTCGCATCAAATGGATCGCAACAGCCGTGGGAATCGAAAAACTGGTAATGAAAAAAGGCAAAATGATTGGTTATTTCGTCTCTGATCAGCAATCGGATTATTACCAATCCAAGCGTTTTCATAAAATGATAAAATTTGTGACAACACATAGTAATCTTTGCACGATGAAAGAAAAACAAACGCCAAATGGTTTACGTCTTTTATTGACTTTTGAGAATGTGAAATCGACAAAAAGAGCTTTGGAATTGATGGAGATGTTGGGGCAATAATGTTGTTTTTCTGGAGCAGATATATTTGGTTTCATAAGAACTTCTCCTGTTATTCACAGAATTTTCCAAGTACGTTTAAATTTAAATCTGGCATTTCTAGAAATTATTGAAAACAAAAATACAGGTATTTTCTTATGTAGATAGTGATAAAAATTAAGACGGCCTTTTGAGCCGTCTTTTGGTTAAAATATTTCAAGGAAAATTTTTGAAAACCATCTTTTAATTTTTTCCCAAATTGAGACTTGATGAGACAAAGTTCGCTCCATTTCATCATAGTATTCCCTACGTTGTTGCTCTTCTGCTAACCTACCAGCTTCAATCTCTTCGTCTGACCATTTATTAGACCACAATATTTCTCCCTTACGAATCCAATAATGTGACTGACAGGGTAATTGCCAATTTCCAATTGATGGTTTTAACGTTGGCTTTTCTTCCACTACCGAAAGTGACCATTCATTTATTCCCAATGGAGTGATAATTTTACTTCCGCAGCCACAAGGACATAAATGACCAGCGACTTCAAACTCTTCTGACACATACAAAACATTGGCCTCCAGTTGAATTGGTAAATGATTAAGCAACTTTAGCGAAATTGTGCTCATTCTCCTATTGATTGAAAATTGTCTAATGTGAACAGTATATTATAATAACTGCTGTCGTCTAAATAAAAACCACGTAACTGTTTATATCTAATCACAGCGAGAGAAGCATTTAACGCATTGAGTTCAGATATTTGGATATTGTTTCGATAGACATCCTCAGGGATATTAGTAACAGGAACAATATTTTTCCCAAATATACTTTGCGCTTCATTCTTTGAAAAATATGTTGTCCTTAAAGTTCCGCTAATTACTCCTGCGTTTTTATCAAGCCCCATGCCTACATCTATAAATGGTATTTTCAATCTTATTAATAAATCGAAAATTTCTTTACGTGAAGATCCTTTGTCAACACATACAAACGCGAACGTCACTCCAAGCAGATCTTTGTCAGAATCTGATTGGATATACTTTGCATAAATATTTATATTTTTTCGGAACTCGCTATACCTTTTCTGATAAACTTCTGCTTTCTTTTTTCCAAACTCATCTGCAGAAGTTTTTCCTGGAGATCGATATGCATTGTGCACATGAAAATCATCTAAGTCAAAGGCTTTAATTTCTTTGACAGGTGTATTTACAAGAAAGTCCAGAATATATGAACCGGTTCCGCCCAATCCAATTATAGCTATAACGTCATTATTTAATTTTGCTGAAAGATCTCCAATCTCTGCTCGACTTGTTAATGTATCCTGAAACTTAAAAACTGATTCAGAGTTTGTCTCGACCAATCTAAAAGTAAAAGGCGTGATGTCAAACAGGGACATCGCCGGACCAGAAAAAAGGTTTACATAACTCTCTATTTTTTCAAAGAAATCCTTAAATCCTGCATCTGGTTTGTTTGAAAAACTACGTTGGACGACAATACCACTCTCTGATAAATATAAATTCGTTGCTCCTCCTCCTAAATTTGCAATTGGCTTACCTGTTAGCTCATGTGGATGAGAACCACAGAAGAAAATCTGATGGTCCTCAAGTTGTACATGAACTTCATTTATAAAGATTACTTTTGAAACAATTTCGCCAATATGAAGATTTTTTTTATCATCTAAATATGGAATATCTCGAACTACCAAATAGTTATCTATTATCGAAACTGCATATCCTTTGTCTACGAGTTTCTTAAGGTCTTCGTTATGATTGACCAGTGTGCTTAACTTTGAATTGGATTCCATCTTTTACTTTTATTGAAGCGCCGGGTGACAAAATACCCTCAGGTTTGTCACTTTGGCCATTCTTATAGGTTACTGAATAAGTTCTCTCTGGGTGTTGCGGAAAATCTGGAAAGGCTAACGTTACAACTTCTTCGTACGTAATTCTATTTTTTTTAAATTCGAAGGGCGTACTATTGACATAAATTGTTACCTTAAAATCTACTTGCACAGTATAGAAGTGTTCAATCGTTGGTCTTGCGAGATCAATCTCTTCATCATCTTCAATCAGATTGTCTTTATAGGGCTTCTCATTGTCGAGATAGATTAGGTCGTCCGAATCGATGCCTGCCACCTCCCGAATTTGTTTACCTGTAATAAATTGTTCAACCCATTGGTATGACTTTCCATTTACAGTAAATACTAATTTTTCAGTCGAATAGAATTCTTCAATTCCGGGACGTGCCAAATTTACTGTAGTCGGAGATAAAATTAATTCATCCAACCAAGGTTCTTTTACACTTAAGTAAAGCCTATCGCCTTCCTTAATTCCTCCAATTTCACGGATTTGTTCCCCACTAATATATTGGTCAAACCAATCATAGCTTTTTTTATTGACTGTTAGCTTCAGTGCCGGTTTACCGGCGTTTTTGTTGATGTCTTCCATCTGATTTGTATGTATCTCCCGGATTAAGACAGCCAATTGCAGGGAGAATTTAATGCAATGACAGTGCACTTTGTGTATTACAATTTGCATAATCCAGCAAGAATCATTACTTTTGTATTACAGAACAAAGGGATTGAGATAAATATATTACCTCAAAAATGTGCTAACATCTACCTTTACAAGCTACCCAATTAACCAGTGCAAATGGATAATTGGGTTTTTGCTTTTATGCAAAAAACTTATAGGTACAAATATAATAACTTATTTAATATGTTTGTTATAAAATACAAAAAAAATATGTTTGTAATACAAACACCGTTATTTACATATTAAATTACTTACAAATAAACATATTTTTGTATATTTGTTTGAGGGAATATTTTCTTGAAGAAATTATTCTTTACATTTGAGCGGAATTTTAGAATTAAAAAAATTAAATTATGTCAAATTTTAATTCAATGCTTTATAAGCTTTTAGGAGGCAGGATTAAAAGTCGTCGTGAAGAATTAGATATGAACCAAACCGTTTTAGGTGAAAGGGTAGAGATAGGACGAGCTTCTATTTCAAATATTGAAAAAGGAAGACAGAAACCTCCTCTATCGGTTATTTATAGAATTTGTCACGAATTAGATATTGATGTTCATTCAGTTCTTCCCACTTACAAAGAAATTGAGGCAGCTGTTGAAGTGGAAAGTAGTCAAAGCTCCTTAAAGTCATACTTTGAAAAAGTTGACTTAGATGAAAATTTACAAAAGGTAATAAATGATATATTTAATAAAACCAAATGATATATAAACATATAGAAGAAAACGCAGAATCTCTTTTACATGAAAATGGATTTTACAGTGTTGGCTTTGATATTAGAGAGTTGGTAAAACATTTAAAAATTGACCTTGTAGAAACCAGCTTCGATTTTGATAGTGATATTTCTGGATTGTTGGCAATTAATAATGAGCAAATTGTTATCTCAATTAACTCGTTGGAAGACCCTAAACGTCACAGGTTTACTATTGCTCATGAATTAGGACATTTAAAATTACATTCAAAGGAACAACCTGTCTTCATCGATAAGATTCCAAAGGTTATGTATAGAAATAACGCTTCAGCTACAGGTGAAATACATAAGGAGAGAGAAGCTAATGCTTTTGCGGCTGCATTATTAATGCCAAAGGAGTTAGTCGCGGACGTAATTGAGAATTGTAAATTAAATGGTGATGAGATGGTTAAACATCTTGCCAAAGAGTTTGTGGTAAGCGTTCAAGCGATGTCTTTTAGATTATCAAATTTAGGATATTATCTAGGATAGTTATTAAATTTTTTACAATAATAAAAGACGGCATAGAATTTTAGGTGATTTATCTAAAGTAGGGGATATAAAAAACTTAACGAATTACGTTTATTACTTTGAAATAACTAGCGAAATTCGTTATAAAAAAATAAAACAAAAAATGGCACATGAAATTTTCATGCGCCATTTTTACTTACTACCTAATTAACCAACTTTTTATAATTTCTTCAATCCTTTTAATTCAGAATTGTTTCCTTCTTTAATACTAATTGCAACACCACCGCCCGGAGCCAAATACGGTTTCAATTTAGTTTTTGAGTTCACAACAACTTTCGTAACGGTATATTTTTGTGGATTTACATTCCAATTTGCTTCTTTGGCATCAGCATAAATTGTCGCAATAAAGTTTTTTCCGGCAGGTAAATAATCAAAAGAAATGTTGGCAGTTCTGGCATTTTCATCTGTGATGCCGCCAATAAACCATTCGTTTTTTCCTTTTGCTTTACGCGCGATTGTAATATAATCTCCTGGTTCAGCTTCCAGAATATAACTGTTATCCCAATCTACCGCAACATCTTTGATGAACTGAAAAGCATCTGGAAAACGTTCGTAATTCCCCGGAATATCAGCCGCCATTTGCAAGGGACTATACATCGTGACATAATAAGCCAATTGTTTTACCAAAGTGGTATTAACTCTTTGTGAACTTCCTGTTCCGTAATACGAAAGATCAGTCTGGAAAATTCCCGGCGTAAAATCCATTGGACCTCCCATTAATCTTGTAAACGGCAAAATCGTCGTATGATCCGGTGCTAAACCTCCCATAGATTCAAATTCAGTACCACGAGCAGATTCCTGAGCAACCCAGTTGGGGAAAGTTCGGTGCAAACCTGTTGGGCGAACTGCCTCGTGACTGTCAATCATAATTTTATAATCAGCAGCACGTTTGGCTACATTAATGTAATGATTCACCATCCATTGCCCGTCATGATGTTCGCCACGCGGAATAATTTTTCCCACATAACCTGTTTTTACAGCGTCGTAACCGTTGTCATTCATAAATTGAAAAGCACGATCTAAACGACGTTCGTAATTGGTTGCAGATCCTGAAGTTTCGTGATGCATGATAATTTTAACCCCTTTTGAAGCGGCATATGCATGAACAGCTTTTACATCAAAATCAGGATAAGCGGTTACATAATCAAAAACCTCTTCTTTCCAGTTGCCAATCCAGTCTTCCCAGCCAATGTTCCAGCCTTCGATCAGGATGGCATCGAAACCATTTTTAGAAGCAAAATCAATATATTCTTTGGCGCGTTCTGTTGTGGCTCCGTGTTTTCCATTCGGCGTAAGTTTTGTGAAATCATCCGTCAGTTTCACGTTATTTTCTTTTCCAAAAGCCCAGGTGCTTTTTCCCGCCACAAAATATTCCCACCAAATTCCGATGTATTTTACCGGTTTGATCCAGGAAACATCTTTGTAACTTGTTGGCTCGTTAAGATTCAGAATTAGTTTTGAAGCCAAAATATCTGTTGCTTTATCGCTCACTACAATTGTTCTCCAAGGCGATTGTGCATCAGTCTGCATATACCCTTTTGCTCCAACGGCATCTGGTGCCAAATGACTTTTCATTTTGTTGTTTGCCGCGTCAACTTCTAGATACATCGCCGGATAATTGATCAGACTTGCTTCGTGAATGTTGATATACAAACCATCATCAGATTTCATCATAGATGGCGTCTGCACAGAAAGTTCTTTTATGGGCCACTGCGAATTGATTTCGATTGTCGCTTTTTTCATCAGCGAAGGAATTTCAGAAATTTTCGAAGTCGTATAAGCGTATTCGTTAGTGTCATAATCTCCCGGAATCCAGAAAATTTTATGATTTCCTGCCAGATTAAACTCAGAACGTTCTTCTTTAATGACAAAATAACTCAGGTCATTCTGTTTTGGAAACTCATATCTAAATCCTAATCCGTCGTTGAATAAACGAAAACGTATACGAATGTATCTGTTGTTATTTTTCGCCTGGGCTAAAGTAACAACCAATTCATTGTAATGATTGCGAATTGTTTTTTCTTCGCCTAAAACCGGATTCCAATTTTCATCAACAGAAGATTTTGCTGTATTTGTAACAGTAAAACCATCCATAAACGAAGGCAGATTTTGAAGTTCTAAACCCAAAGAACTTGGTTTTATAACCGCTTTTTGTTTATATGACAATTGATAAGACGGAATGCCGCCTTCTTTCAATTCAAATTTTAAAGAAAGATTTTTGTCTGGCGAAGTTATTTCCTGCGCCTGAATCCATAAGCAGTTAACGAATACAAAAAGCAGTAATGCCATTTTTTTGCCCAAACGAATTTGAAGCAGCATTTTTTGGGATTGAAAATTCATGTGTATTTAATTTTTTGCAAATCTAGTTTTAAAGTTGCTTTGAGATTAGTTTTTTAAGACTAAATATTGAAAAGGCTGCAATGTTATTTCATTGCCAACGGTTACCGAAGCTCCGGTAAAAGCATCTTTCCAGGTGGCTTTCAACGCGGGAGCAGCAAGATATTTTACAGTTTCGCCTGTTAAATTAGAGACAACAAGCACTTTATCAGTGTCTTTTATCATTGTAAACGCACTTACGGCTTCGCTGCTGTAACCTGTATACGTTCCGTTTTTTATCGCGGTACTAGTATTTCTAAAAGCAATTATTTTTTTATATTCGGCAAGCATCGAGGCATCGGCAGCAGCCCAATCGATAGGAGTACGGGCAAAATAATCCAGCCTTTTAGCATATCCTATTTCTTGTCCGTTGTAAATCATTGGAACAGATTTTAAATAAGCGGCTACAACAAAGGTGGCAACAGATCCTTTTTTACCTCCAAAAAGTTCCAGAGGTGTGCCGTCTGAAAGGTTTACATCGTGGTTGCTGGTATATCTAATAACTTTATTTTCCGGATTGTAATTGTTGGCATATTCAATAGCGTTAGAATCCTGAATTGTGGTTGCAGGTTTACTTTCCTTGAAAACTTTTTCTAAAGTGCTGAAGAAATTAAATCCAAAAGTATAATCGAAACCAGAAGCAAAATGGTTTACTTTAGAACCTTCAGCCAGCATTAATATGTTCTGATTTTTTTTAATGCTTCTTAGTTTTGTAATAGCATCTGACCAAAAAGTCTGTGGCACAAAATCAGCATAATCGCATCTAAAACCATCTACGTTTGCAGTGTAAACCCAGTACGACATAGCATCGATCATGGCATCTTTCATTTCTTTATTATTGAAATCTAATTGTGCCACATCATTATAATTTGTTCCCGGTGGTATAATGATATTTCCTGCAGCATCTTTTTGATACCAGTCAGGATGCTGTGTAATCCAGCCATTATCCCAAGCCGTATGATTAGCCACCCAGTCGAGAATAACGGCCATGTTTTTTTTATGAGCTTCTTCAACTAAAACCTGAAGGTCTTGTAAAGTACCAAAATCTGGATTTACCGCTTTATAATCTTTTACGGCGTACGGCGATCCCAGTGCTCCTGTCGCTCGTACTTTTCCAACAGGATAAATAGGCATTAAATAGATCACATTGGCACCTAATTCCTGAATTTGCGTCAGCCTGTCCTGAACTCCTTTTAATGTTCCGGCCTGACTAAAAGCACGAATATTTACCTGATAAATGATCGCATCTTCTTTTTTAGGCATTTTTTCGAATGCTGTTCCGAATTGTTGATAGGGCGATGGTGGGGTTGCATTGTTATCGCTATCAGATGAACTACAAGACATAAACGCTAAGGCAAGCAGTAAAGTGTAGACGATTTTTATATTTGATTTCATATTTTTTGAATTTACTTTTAATAAGTCCAGCGTTTAAGATAGCCTGCCTTTCGCTCAAAAAAGGCAGGTATCACTCAAACTAATCCAGCTTATTAATGTTAGATTATTTTTTTACGATAGTACAAACTGCAGTTGCAGGATAACCCGTTACTGCCGGATCTACTTCGTTGATAGTAAAAGTTATTTCGTATGTACCGGCCTCGCCAATGGTATATGAACCTCCATTATCAAGATTAATTGTATTTGTTGAAGGATCTGCCGGTCCGTAATTTACTGTCCAGCCATCATTTAATCTGAACTTTAAGGCACCCGGCAATAAGCTGGTCGTTATTTTCCACGCTTTGGCAATATGATCGTATGACATAGGAACAGAATGATTCCAACCATAATTAGCATCTCCGGCAGTTTGTGCCGCTGTTGCTGATGCTGGCCCTACGATTCCCCATGCATATGGAGTTCCTGTCCATTTTAGGGTATTTAGATTTACTTTTATCTGGTAAGAACCTGAACCCGGAAGTACAAAATCAGTGTCGCTCATGTTTTTCAAATCGAAATTAGTTTCACCAGCTCCAAAAAATTGTGCCCAGTTTCTGGCTGTATTCAATTTAAATCCGGGACCTGCCCCCTCTGCAACGCTCATATAACCCTGATAAACTCCTTTTTGAATGGCAGTTAATGCCGCAGCCGTTTCTATGCCCCAGCCCTGATAACTTCCCGGCATATAAATTTCGCCAAAAACAACGCTTTTTTCATATGGAGTAATGGTTAACGTAACCGGATTCGAATAGATTTTTCTGTCCATAGAAGCTTCTACACGAACTACTATTTTTCCTGCTGTATCCGGCAGAACACCTAAGTCTACAGCAATTTTATTTAAATCTACTCCAAGAAGTGATTTGCTTAAAACTTCTTCGCCAACTTCAATACGTTTGGCTTTTTGCCAGGCATTACTGCCGCTGGTATCTCCAATTAAATCAAATTGAAGGGCATAAGTAACAGGGGCATCAATTGGGAATGTTACTTCAGGCCATGAAATAAGCAGTACTGAATTAGCTGCAGTATCCTCGGTCAGCACTAACGTGGTTGCCGAAGTTTCAATATTTGATGAAAAACTAACAGACTTTAAAGTCGTTAATTCGGCTTCACTGTCACAGGAAGCGCCTAAAAAAAGCATGCTTCCTAAAATGAATAGTTTATTTATATATTTTTTCATGATTAGTTTTTGTTTTAATAACCCGGGTTTTGTTTAAGTCCATGATTAGCATCTAAAGCAGATGTTGGAATTGGGAACAATTTTCGGAAAGCAGGAGATGCAGGTCTGAATTCGTTTGCCAATAAAAATTTGTCAAAACGAATCATGTCTTGTCTTCTGTGACCTTCCCAGTTTAGTTCAAATCCTCTTTCATTGTAGATATCGTCAAGAGTTGGGTTTGCAGCCAGTGCATTTAATCCTGCACGCTGCCTAATTTGATCTATAAACGGTTTTGCAGCACCAAAGTTTCCTAAACGGGCATTACACTCGGCCATCATTAAAACAACATCCGCATATCTGAAAATAGGAAAGTCATTTGACGCTCCTCCGCCAGTTCTTACTCCCGCCGGATAAAATTTAACGTTACGAACTCCTGCCTGCGGATCTGCTCCTGGATTGTCTAATGAGGCAACTTCAAGGGTATAATTAAATCCACCGGTTTGTTCGCCAAATAAAAATTGTTTTCTGCGAATATCATTTGCATCATATTTCAGAAAAAAATCTTTGGGAACAATAGTGCCATTCCAGCCGCTAAAGCCAAATAAGGCTTGTGCATGCGGACCGTATAAACTGCGGACGGCGTAAACGTTACGGGAAACTACATCTACAGTTGCATAAATAGGCAAAATAGTTTCGTCTTCAGGAAGTACGTCTCCAAACAACTCATAATATCTGTTTCCTAATGGGCTTGTTGCATTTGATGCACCAGAATGCAGGCTAAAACCGCCTTCGTTTACTTTATTACAAGCGGCTAGGCACTCTGTCCATTTAGGTGTTCCGGTATATACTCCGGCATTTAGATAGACTTTTGCCAATAGGGTATAACCGGCCCATTTATTAAATCTGCCGTAATAATTTCCTCCTTTGGTACCTGAAAGCAAGTCTACGTTTTCTGTCAATTCTTTTACAATGAAATCAAAAACTTCTTTACGGCTTGACTGCGGGATTTTGTCAACTGTAATATTATTGTCTGTAAAAAAAGGAACATCTCCGTAATCGTCTATCAATAAATAATAGAAAAAGGCACGTAATACTTTTGCTTCGGCGATTTTTGATGCTTCAGCATTTGATTTTACTAATAAATCTACCGCCAGATTGGCATTAAAAATAGATTTGTATAACCAGTTCCAGGTATTGTTAATTATGAAATCTGTTGGCAGCCATTCGTGTTTGTGCAAACGGGCAAAATCCTGCTGCCAGTCGCCTGTATTTCTATGCGGAATTACCTGCTCATCAGATGACATACAGTTCATGTCGTACCAGCCGTTATCAGCTCCTGCATACCCTACACCAGGTACATCTTTACGTACGAAGTCGCCTGGAATTTCTGCATAAACGCTGGCAAGGGCAATGTTTGCTCCTTCCGGAGTGCCGTAAAAGTCTTCTGCCGGATATTTATCGTATACATTTTCAGTAATATCGGTACATCCAAAAAGTGATAGGAAACATATGCTTCCTGCTATCAATATATTTTTAATTTTCATCTCTTTTACTATTTAAATTTTACAGTCAAGCCAAATGCAATGCTTCTGGTACGAGGGTAGATTCCTCTATCGCCGCCAAAGTTGTCATTAGGGTCACCACTTCCGCTTATGTTCAATTCCGGATCAAGACCTGAATAATCTGTAAGCAGCAGTAAATTATTTCCTGTAAGAGAAAGTCGAACATTGTCTACATATTTATCAGTAAAACGGAATGTATATCCTGCTGTAACATTTTCTAAACGTATAAACGAACCATCTTCCAACCATAAATCAGATCCGTACGGTGAAGTATATATTCCTTCATCTAATGCACTTTCCAATACATTCGATTTTCCAATATTTTCTAATCTGCTTAAATTAGAACGCAGGCCATTGTAGATTTTATTTCCTCCTGAACCTCTTACTAACATGGAAGCATCAAAATCTTTGTATCTGTAAGATGGATTAAAAGCAAATGTATAAGTTGGTAAGGCAGAACCTGCATAGTAACGATCCGGACTTTTAACTCCCTGATCTATTAATCCGTTTCCGTCGCGATCCTTTACTGTTTCAACATCGTTTTCATTTTTTCCGGTGTGTTCTAAGATGTAAAATGCTCCAATTGGTTTTCCTTGTACTAAGTAAGAGTTTGCCGCTCCCCAGCCTACATAATCTGTATTTAAAGGAACTCCATTTATACTGCCGTTTAAATTCAGCACTTCATTTTTCATTAATGAAACGTTTCCCCCAAGAGTAAGTGTGCTGTTCTGAGTTTTAATAACATCGTAAGCAAGAGCCACCTCTAAACCTTTATTTGAAATGCTTCCTACATTGGCCTTAATTTTATTGTAAGGATAAGGAGGCTGTGGAACTGTATAATCAAATAATAAATTTTCTGTTTTAGAAGTATAAACATCAATGCTTCCTCTTAATCTATTGTCTAAAAGTCCGAAATCAAGACCAATATTGGTTTGTTTTTTAGTTTCCCATTGTAAATCTGCGTTAGCATTTTGAATAATATTAAAATTGGTGATTGGTGTACCTCCAAAATAAGTAGTTCCTGCACCGCCAACTAATGACAATGAGTTTTGAGGATAAAGTCCTTGCTGATTACCGGTTTCACCATATCCAACACGTAATTTCAATTCATTAACTACATTTTGTTCCTGCATAAAAGACTCTTTGTTGATTTGCCAGGCAGCAGAGGCTGAAGGGAAATTTCCCCATTTATTGTTGACCCCAAATACTGATGAACCATCGCGTCTGATACTTCCTGTAAACAAATAACGATCCAGTAAAGAGTAATTGATGCGCCCCAGGAACGAAACCAATGATCTGTCGTTTTTATAAGATTCCATATCTCCTGAAACTACTTTTGACATATCGCCAAGCTGTAAGGCATTGTAAGTGGTCTTATTGTTTATAAATCCTTTTGCCTGCGCAAAATTTCCCTGATAGGTCTGGCTTTGCCACTCGTATAAGGCTAATGCGTTGATGTTGTGTATGCCAAATGTTTTTTTGTAGGTAAGGCTAAAATTGGTCAGCTTCTCATTTTGTCTTTTATTTCTAATGTTAGCATAGCCTTTCATGTCCATTGCATACGCATTAGTTGATTCTACCGGAAGAAAATAACCTTCTGTTGTGTTGGTTTTTCTCCAGCTTCCAAACCAGTTTGCAGTTAAACCTTTGGCCAAATCCAAATCAGCTTTCAGGCTTCCAAATAAATTATCATTCTGAGCTTCATTTGTAACTGTTTGAGCCGCCGCGTAAGGATTTAAGTATTGAAAAACATTTGGATCTGTAAAATAAGTTCCGTCAGTATTAAAAACAGGATCTGTTGGTCTTACCAAATAAGCATTTGTAATAAGATTAGACATATAAGCTGCAGTTCCAATACTCTGAATACTGCTTTCTGTATTGTTAACTCCGGTATTTAAATTAAATGTCAATTTTAATTTATCATTAAGTGCCAGTTGAGTAGCCTGAACCCGACCAATATATTTTTGATTGCCTGTATTAATTACAACTCCTTCCTGCAGGATAGCAGTCAATGACGCTCTGTAATTAAATTTGTCAGTACCGCCTCCAAAAGATAAAGTGTGGGTCTGGGTAATACCAGTTTGCGTCAAAATTCCGTACCAATCTGTATTTGAACCATGATTTGCTGATGCCGGAACGCCTACACTTTGAGCTGCTGCCCACCATTCGTCGGCATTTAGCATGTTTAATTTCTTCGGAATAAAATCTAACGATGTAGAGCCAATATAGTCCATCGTTGTTTTTCCTGCTTTATTCTTTTTGGTAGTTATTATAAGGACTCCAGGCGCTCCTCTTGAACCGTATATGGCTGTAGCCGATGCATCTTTCAAAACATCATAACTTTCGATTTCGCTTGGCGGCACCTGATTTAATAAATCCATATTTCCCTGAATTCCGTCTACTACCACTAAAGGGTCATTTCCTCCAATCAATGACGAAATACCTCGAATACGAACACTGGGTCCTGATCCCGGTTCACTGCCCATTTGTGTAATGTTTACACCGGCAGCTTTACCCGCAATTAATTGCAATGGGTTTACAATCGCACCCTGATTCATATCTTTAGCCGCGATGGAAGAAACAGCTCCCGTAACATCTTTTCTGGCTGTAGTACCATACCCTACCACCACTATTTCCTGTAGGTCTGTAGCATCAGGAGCAAGCTGAATATTGATAACGCTTTGATTGGCAACTACTTTTTTTACTTTATAGCCCACAAACGATACAATAATTACAGAAGCACTGCTTTCTACGGTAAGTTTATATTTTCCGTCAAAATCAGTTACCATTCCGTTTTTAGTTCCCTCTTCCAGAATTGAAGCTCCTGGCAGGGGCATACCATTTTCATCGGTAATAATACCAGAGACAGTCTGCTTTTGAAATTCAATGCTTTCTGCTTTTAGTAATGGTTTTTTTAGAATTATCTGAGTATCGCGAACTTTAAATTCGGTTGGGGTTCCTTTAAAAAGCTTGTCTAAAACCACGTAGATTGGCTGGTCTTTTACAGAGATCGAAATCGTTCGGTCTAAATCGATGTCATTCAGTTTGTAAATAAACCTGAAATCTGTTTTTTGTTCTATGGTCTCAATAACCTTTTCGATTGTTGAATTGTTTAATTCCAGGGTTACTTTTGTCTTTTGGGCATAAGTATTCCCTCTAATGTTAAACATGGCGACCAAAATAAGTAGTGTAGTTAGTTTCAATTTTAGGTCATTTTGGAACACTCGGTATAAAAACCCAGTATTCTTTGATTTTTTTTTCATAATTTTGTTAATTGATTGTAGTTAATTCGTTATATTCAATCACTTAGTTAATCGGAAATTGTTCGCAGCTCTTTCCGATTTTTTTATTCTAGCAGGCTTCTTTCATAATTTTTCATTTGTTTTTAGTGGTTATTTAATTAGTATTTGATTGTTATTTATCGTGTAATTAATGCCATGAATGTCATTAAAATAGCTCATCACATTTTCAATAGATTCTTCTTTAAAACTCGCATTGAATTTTTCGTTGCCTAGTTTTTCATTTTTGTTTACAATCGTTACATTATAGCGTCTTTCTAATTTTGTAATGATATTTTTGAAAGTCATATTTCTAAAAGTCAAACCGCCGTTAATCCATGAAGTATAAATATCAGTAATCACAGGTTTTGCAAAAATCATTGCGTTATCTTTATTGAAACTTCCTTTATAACCCGGCTTCAAAATAGTATTTGTATTGGCATTAAATTCTTCGTTCGCACGATACATTCCAACAGAGCCTTCAACCAAAACCACATCTGTTACAGCATCTTCAGGATAATTTGAAACGTTGAAATGCGTGCCTAAAACACGTACGTTTAAGTCGTCAGCATTAACGATGAAAGGATGTTTTTTATCTTTGGCAACATCAAAAAAAGCTTCTCCATCTAAAAATACCTGACGATTTTCTCCAGCAATAAATTTGACAGGATATTTTAAAGTCGTTCCGGAATTCAGGTGAACCAGAGTTCCATCAGACAATTGCAATTGGAATTTTTTACCATACGGAATTTTGATCGTGTTATAGGCAATTTTCTCTTCATCTGAACCGTTTTCGTAAACCAGTTTGTTTCCGTTTTGGTTACCCACAATATTTCCTTTTGAATCTCTTACCTGAACAGAATTGTCTTCAGAAATAATCTGAACGTTTCCGTTTTCTAATTGCAATACAATATCAGAACTTTTAAAATCGAATGCTGGCGGTGTATTTGAATGCAGCGTTCCATCTTTGAAATACAATCCAATTCCCAACAAAACAACAATAGAAGCCGCAATCGAAATGTATTTTCTGATATTTGATTTTTTAGAAGGCATTTCTATCACGGTTTCCTTTTCCTTGGCATCAGCCATAATATTCATGAAAATAGAATCTGCAGTCTGTTGACTCATTGTTGGCATTTCGCCCAAAAGATCCTGAATATCTTCTACAGAAGGAAAATCATCTGTCAATTTATTTTTTTTGTAATACGCTATTACCACGTCTGTTTCTTCGGGCGTGCATTGGTTTAAAACAAATTTTTGTAAAAGAGGGCGCATTTCTTGATTTGAATTCATTACGAATTGATTTAGGTCGGGTTCTGATATAATACAGTTCAAAGGAACCTGAGTACTACTCAAACGTTATAAATCTTTAAATTTTAATACTTTTGAAGAAGTGTAATTAGTCGAAAAATAGTGCGAAGTACTGATTTTGCTGTATTTAAAGGGCAAAATATTTTTTTGAAAAATTTTAGTTTTTTACAACAAATGAATTGTTTTTGTCACTTCAACCGAACGGAGAATCACAAATAGAAAGATCATGGATTAACAAGATTTAATAAGATTGAGAATAACTAAAACAAAAAAAGCAGCGTTAAATCATTACATCCGTATCAGCGTCGTGCCATGAACCAGAATTCTAAAGCAAAAAAAAATCACCCCGAATAAGAGTGATTTTGATGGTTAATGTGGTTTTTGGTTTAGATAATCTCGTCATGAACTTGAAAAAAGACCCGCATCGATTCTAATGCTTTACTCATTTGGTTCCTGACTGTATTGATAGATATTCCGAGTTCCTGACTGATTTCTTCATAACTCATTCCTTTCTTCCGGGACATCTTAAATATTTGTTTTCGTTTTGGCGGTAATTGCTTCATCGCTTGTTTCCGAAGTTTTTTGCAATCGGATTCGCGAACAGCATAATCACCATATTCATGCGATTTTTGACTTTCGTAAAAAACAGCTTCTTTTAGCAAAATCTCATTGGCGGCCTTATTCAAAAAATTAAAAGCCTGATTTCTTGCAATCGTAAAAATATAAGCCTTAAAAGATTGCTCTAAATTTAGATTTTCGCGATGCTGCCACACTTTCATAAAAACATCCTGAACATTTTCTTCCGCCGCTTCTTTAGATTTCAAAAGACTAATACTGTAACCATAGATGGCCTGGTGGTACAAGTCAAAAAGTTTACGAAATGCTTTTTCGCTGCCATTTTTGAGTTCGCACACCAATAATTTGTCGCTATGATCTTTTGCTTCTAACATTAATTTAATTAGTCCTTATTTTAAATCTAATTATATTATGATACTCTCAAAATTGATACTCTTAATGTTGACGGGTTAGCAAATATATAAAAATATTATTCGCAATAAATAGTATTAAAAAAAACTTAATTCTATTTTTTTTAATACTATTTATGTAAAGTATCAGGAAACGTATTGATAAGCTTCTGTTTATAAGGAAGATGTGTTTTTAACATAAATTTTAGAAAACACTGAGAATAAAAATAATTTACTGAGAATATTCTTATTATGGCACCAAAGAGATAATAATTGTTCAAGAGTAGGCAAAAAAAATCCTTTTGTCTTTTTTAAAGAGACAAAAGGAAATTAGGTTTAAATGTAAGAAGTTTGTTTTGAAATTACTTTTTCAATTAATTTTTTAGATCTTTTATTACTTTAAAAGCAACATCAACCTGATCTTCGCCAACCAAAATGGTGAACTCATTCGAAGTCGAAATTACTTCATTTATAATAATTCCTTCCCAGGCCAGACGCTGAAAAATAAAATAGTAAATTCCGGGAACGACAATATTTTCTTTAGGTAATTTTACAGTAATTGACGCTAAATTATCCAATTTCTGAATTAGTTTTTCGCGCATGAAGTGTTTTTCAACCAAATGATTTACACTGCTGCTTACCACAATGTTAGTTTCATTTACACCACGCGATGAGGTATAAAAAATATCAGATAAAGCGTTGATGTCTGAAATTAAATCGGCTTGTTTATTCAGTACCGTTTCAGAGGCAGAAAATGTGTAGTCAGTCAATTCAGATCGAACCGTGATTTCACCGATATTCTTGATTACTTTATTGATTTTGTGATTAAGTTTGAAATCTAATTCTTCAGTGAGTCGTTTCAGCGACATTACAACAGCACCTTGCTTTACTTCTTTGCCAAATTCACTTTCCAGTTCGGTCATGATGTTCCTGGAAAGAGAAGTCAGGTTGATGATTCCCAGCGATAATGCATTTAATAAAAAAGGTTTTGTTTTGATGTAATTTTCGACGATTGATGAAACGGTTTTCATAATTTTTTTTCTTTTTTTTTGTAACTTAATTGGGTTGGTTTAGTTAATTTGATGTTATAAATCTCTGCAAATATAAATAAAAAAACAATTTGTTACAATTATAACAATAAAAAATTATGTTAAAAATGATAAAAAGCGTCAGTAAGGTGTTCAATTGCAAATGTTTCCGCGGTTTTATGAATGGCAATAATGTCAAATCGAATGTTGAGATCTTCAGAAAAATCTTTTTCCCTATCGTTTATGTAGGCATTTACTGCTTTTACCAGGAGCTGAATTTTTTTTGGTTTCACAAAATCCTGCGGAGCACCAAAATCTAAACTCGATCTTGTTTTAACTTCCACTATGGCCAAAACGTCTTTTTTTCGTACAATGATATCTATTTCAGCTTTCTGAAAAGTCCAATTTCGTTCTACAATTTCATAGCCCTGCTCTTGAAGATACTTCACAGCAAGTTCTTCTCCTTTTTTTCCGAGTTCATTATGTTCTGCCATCTTTTTTTAAGTTATGAATTATGAGTCTGGAGGTTGAAGCTGCCAATTTTGTGCAAAGACGCAAAGCCGCAAAGTTTGATTACTTTGCGGCTTTGCATCTTTATGAAATTTTTTATGTGGTATTTGTCCTTATTTAAGAAAGGTTTGAATGCATATTATTTTTGAAAAACGAGAGTGCTTCCGGATGCATTCACATCGATTGTAACGGTATTTCCCATTATCAAAGCTCTATTGTCTTTAATATGTCCGGCCGGAAAATTAAAAATTACCGGAATATTGTATTTTTTCGTCACGTCATCTATAATCTGCAGCGCATTTTTTCCCCATGGCACTTCATTATCTTTCATGCTGGTCATCGCACCAATAACAATTCCTTTTAGGTTTTCGATACAGCCGTTGCGTCTTAAATTCATCATCATACGGTCGATATGATAAAGATATTCATCTAAATCCTCAATAAATAAAATTTTATCCTTGCAGTCAATTGCCGATTGCGAACCTAATAAACTGTATAAAATAGATAAATTTCCTCCCACTAATTCTCCTGTGGCTTTGCCAAAACGATTCATAGGGTCCGGACCAACTGAATAAGATAAAGGTTCGCCAAATAAACTTGCTTTTAATGAACTGATCGCTTCCGGAGTATTACGCGCAACGCTTACCGGCATGGTGCCATGAATCGATTTATAGCCCATAGTATTCAAATGATTGTGCAGAACAGTTACATCACTAAAACCGATAATCCATTTAGGATGTTGTTTAAACTTTGTAAAATCAAGTAAATCTACCATTCTAACAGTTCCGTAACCACCACGTACACACCAAATCGCCTTAATATTCGGATTATCTAATTGATGTTGAAAATCAGCGGCACGCTGTTCGTCAGTTCCGGCCAATTGGTTGACATCAAGTCCTATAGTGCTTCCAATTACAGCTTCTATTCCCCAGCTGTGCAATAAATCCAACGTAGGTTTCAAATTATCGTCGATATTTTTTCTGGCTGTTGAAACAATCGCAATTGTATCTCCTTTTTTTAAATTAGGCGGTGTTATCATATTTTGTTGAGATTGACAGGTGAATGATTGTAAGGCAAAAATAACAAATACGAATTTATAAAAAACAAAGTGTTTCCTAAGATGATTGAGCTTTTTCGTGTTCATGATTGTTTTGCTTAGTAATATAAATGTGTATTATAATAAATCGCCAATAACTGAATTTTATTTTAAAGATAAAGAATTATCCTCCATGTTTTTTTTGAAGCTGTTCTAAAAGCAGCATTAATCCTTTGTCTGCTTCTTCAGATTGTACATTAGCAAAAATGATAAAAGCTTTATTGATGGATTTGCAAAGATATACTTTGGTTAAAAAAGTTCCGGGATTTCCGTTATGAAAAGAATATTGCAAGATGCCTTTTTTATCAAATTCCGATTGCCATCCAAAAGAAAATTCGGGTAAACCAAAATGCATTTTATCAAATTCTTCGGCCGTAAATAATTTTGATTTTCCTTGTAAACCCTGAAGCTGCATTTGAATAAATTTGCAATAATCCGGCAGGCTGACATTGATATTTCCTGCAGACGAAAGCCAGTTTAATTTATAATTTAATGCCGGGGCTTCCGGTTTTAAATTTTCGTCGTGTCCCCAAGGCTGATGAATGTCATTTAAATTGGGCTGTCCAAAATCAAAGTTAATATTCAGGCTTTTACCCAATTCCTGAACTAAAGTTTCATATGATGTACCGGCTGCTTTCTCGAGCATAAGCCCAGCTGCAACATAACTCGGATTAGACCAATAAACATCTTGTTTCTGTGAAATAAGCGGATCTTGTTTAAAAAACCAGGCAATAAATTCATAGCGTTGTTGCTGCTTATTTCCTTTTATTTCGTTTTGGGCAGGAGTTTCATTTCCGTACGACCAAGTAGCAAGGTGCGCTCTAAAAGTGATAAAATCTTGTAAAGTAAAATTATAGAAGTTAGGATTGCTTTGTGCTTTTAGTTCCGGATACAAATCAAAAAATTTCGTATCCCATTTTATTTTTCCTTCTTTCACCAAAACCGAGGCAATATAACTTGTGACTGTTTTTGTGAGAGAACCCAATCTAAATTTGTCATCAATTTTTGCTTTGTAATTTGAATGGATGCGCTGATAACCCAAAGCCTGAATTTCTAAAATAGAATCTGAGGAAACAACGGCATAATTCAACTCCGGAATATTATATTTTACTCTAATACTTTCAGCAGCAGCGTTGTTTTTTTGTGCATACAAAGTTTTAAAAAACAATAGTAATAAAACAGTGCAAAATATTTTTTTCATTGTAAAAGAAGACAAATTAGAGTCAGCAAGTTACAAGACAATTTTGAAAAAAGAAAGAAAACTAAAAATAAAAAATTTAGAAATTTCCTACAAATAAATTAATTATGTAAATTCACTTTTTTATAATAAATAAATATGTCAATTATTAGATTTCAATTTTATTTGATTGCTCTTTTTACTATTTCATTTTTGCAGGCGCAGTCTAAAAAATATACAATTCATACTGTTGCATTTTACAATTTCGAAAATTTCTTTGACACCAATGATGATCTCAATACAAACGATGACGAGTGGACACCAAATGGCGCACAACATTGGACGGAGGAAAAATACCAGCAGAAATTAAAAAATCTATCCAGAGTTTTATCTGATATCGGAACGCCGGAAAACCCGAACGCACCCACTTTAATTGCAGGTTCTGAAATCGAAAACCGTGGTGTTTTGGAAGATTTAGTCAAACAGCCCAAACTCGCACCTTTCGAATACGGAATTATTCATTTTGATTCGCCTGACAAACGTGGTATTGACGTCGCGTTATTATATCAGAAGAAATATTTTAAGCCCACTTCGTTTTCTAATATTCCGTTATATATCTATAAAAATAGTGCAGATAAGGAAACTAAAAAAGAAGCATTTGAAAATGAAGAGGTAGAAACCGTGCCACAAAAAAATAGAATTTTCACACGTGATCAGCTTTTAGTTACGGGGTTTTTAGAAGGCGAAGAAATAAGTATTATTGTCAATCACTGGCCATCAAGATCGGGCGGAGAAAAGGCGAGCAGTAAATTTCGTGAAGAAGCGGGAAAACTGAATCGGAAAATCATTGATTCGCTGCAGCAAATAAATCCAAATGCTAAGGTCATTACAATGGGTGATTTAAATGACGGGCCATTCAACAAAAGTGTAAAAACAGCACTTGGGGCAAAAGCAAAAAAGTCAGAAGTTGCATCATTTGGCGTTTTTAATCCGTTCGAAGAAATGGCTAATAAAGGAATGGGAACCATCGCCTTTAGGGATTCCTGGGATATTTTCGACCAGATCATAATAACACAATCGCTTATAAAACCTGATTTTTCCAGTTTCAAATTCTGGAAAGCGGGTATTTTTAATCGTTCGTATCTCATTCAGACTTCGGGGCAGTACAAAGGTTACCCTTTGCGTCACAGTCAGACCGAAGTTGGCTTTAGCGATCATTTCCCGGTTTACATTTATTTGATAAAAGAGATGAAAATGTAAGGCTACGCGACTCTGCGTATCAACTCCATTCCGGTTATTATAGATAAGTAAACACGTACTGCCGTGCGCCTCTACAAAAAAACTTTTTACTAACTTAGCATTTATATAAATTAGTATTTCAAAAAATGGCCATAGCAAAACCTTTCAATCTTACCAAATGGATCGACGAAAACCGTCATTTATTAAAACCACCTGTTGGAAATAAGAATCTGTATGTAGATTCCGGAGATTACATTGTCATGATTGTCGCGGGGCCAAATGCCCGAAAAGACTATCATTATAACGAAACCGAAGAACTTTTTTATCAACTTGAAGGCAGTATAAAAGTCGTAATTCAGGAAGATGGTGAACGCAAAGAAATGGAACTTCAGGCCGGCGATATGTATCTGCATCCTGCAAAAGTGCCACATTCTCCTGTACGTTCTGCGGGTTCAATTGGTTTGGTAATCGAACGTAAACGTGCCGGAAAAGGTTATACTGACGGACTCCTTTGGCATTGTGATAACTGCAATCATAAATTATATGAAGTTTTTTTTGAACTGCATAATATCGAGAAAGATTTTCTGCCGCATTTTGAACACTTCTATAATTCAGAAGAATTAAGAACCTGCGACAATTGCGGTACCGTAATGGAGGCAGATCCGAGGTTTGTGGCGAAGAAATAATTTATACTCTCAATTTGGTGTTTTTCGAAAGAAAATATCATAAAGCTGGAATGTTTTTTATATGAATTTGATGTCAAAAAAGATATATGCAGTCATTTTTGATGTATATTTGTTTCATTAATGATATAAATATAGATCAAAAATGATACAAGAAGTGATTGCTTATAAAAATATTTTAGATAATATTGAGATTCTTATAAATGAATCTTCTTTTAAAAAAAATTATATTATTAAACAAATTGGTATACCGAGTCCCACATTTTATCGAAAGTTAAAAACTCAAACTTTTACTCCAGATGAAGTATTATCGATTGCAAAAATACTTTCTCCTGAAGAAAATTTTATGATTGAACTAAGAGCGGACATTGAACAAGCTAAACAAGAGTATAAAGAAGGAAATTTTATTACTCATGAGGAAATGTTACTTGAGTTACAAAGAAAAAAGATAATTTAGTTAGAGATTTAAGATGTCAAGAGGTTGTTGACGATTATCATAAAATCTTATTAGATGAATAAAATTATTGTTAATGATATAATACAATGAGATGTACTTTGTAATTACTATTTCGTTACATTCTAAATCATTTCTAAATTTTCCTAAATGAGGATTTATTGAAATTAAATTAATAATATGCAGTACTTTATTTGCAAATTTTTCTGCTATTTCGGGACTTCTATATTCTATTAAATAATTTCGGCATGAAAAAAAGTGTATTTAGCTTTATTTGACCAAACAATTTTCATTATTGTGCTTTAATTTATTTCGGCTAATTTATAAAAATAAACTTACAAACCAAACCGTTTTCCTTGTTCAGGATAGATAATCTTCAAACCTAAATCATTTTGAGCTTTCAATTGTTCTTTAATTTTTAGAATATTTTTAAAAGGCGGTTTTAAATGCGTGATAATAATTTTAAAATCTTGCAAAGCATCTTTTCCAGCTAATTCCGCTAAAATGTGAAGTTCTTTCATCAGATAATTCGGAGTCAAGTGACCAAATAAAAATTGGTCCGGTTGTTCATTCGGAAAAGAAACTTCAATAAAAATTCCTTTCAATTGCTTCTTCTGTACAAGAGGTGCAACTGTTGTCCATAACGCTCGAAGATTATTACTTTTTTCAACAGCATCCGGTCCGGTATCTCCTAGGTATAAAGCATAATCATTTCCATTTTTAATTAAAAAAGCCGTACTCTCAAAAGGATTGACATGGCTTAACGGAAATGCTTTTACTGTCATTTTTGTATTGGTAAGGGCAGTTTCTTCACCAATTGCAAGAGTCTGAAAATGGTATTTTTTTAAAGGAAAACCAACGCCCTGATCTCCAAAATTTGCCCAGGTCTGATCGTTAAAATAATGGTTTTCCATCATTTCCATGCATTTACTAGTGGCATAAACGGTTTTAGAAGAATCAGCAGGAGAATTGATAATCAAGCCCGAGACGTGATCTAAATGAGCATGAGAAATTAAATATCCCTTTATATATTTTCGCAAAACTTCGCTGGTCGAAACTTTAAAAACTTTATTTTCAATCGCTTTTTCGATTCCTGCATTTACAGTTCCTGCGTCAAGACAGATATAATCGTTTGTATTTACCGGTGCAATTAAATAAGCCGAAAGGTTCTTTTCGTCAATACCGCCCTTAACTCCCAATGGAACAACCTGAAAAGCTGGTTTTTGTTCTTTTTGAGAAAAGGCAGGGAATGAAATTAAAAAGAAACAAAGTAGAAGGCGGTTGAAAACTGACATATCGAATAATTTTATGAATGCAAATTTCATCATTTAGCTGGAATAAATTAAGGAATATTATTATAATTCTTTTTTATTAAAACTAACTTTACTTTCGCTTTAATTTTAAAAATTTACAATGAAAAGAATATTGATTTTATTAATACTGCTATTCACAGCACCGGTTTATTGTTGCAGCTGCGCAGATAAGCCGTCTATTATACAGAGCTGGAAACTTGCAGATCAAATTTTTATTGGTAAAGTTATCAAAGTAGACAGCACAATTTATGGCGCCTGGGGCGAAAAAGTCTATTCATTTACGGTGAAAATAAAAAAGTCTTATAAAGGATTTGTTTATACAGGGAGAGCTTACAGGACGATATTATACATTGACACTGCATCTTGTGATTTTATTTTTGATGTTGGTCAGGAATATTTAATTTATGCTAAAGGAGACAGCAAGGTGCTTAATTGTTCCCTTTGTTCCAGAACAAATTTATTAAGTGGCGTACCAAATGATGAATTTGCTGCTTTAAATAAGCTTCAAAAAGAGGATTATAAAAATAGAAACCAAATAAGAATTGTAAAGTTTCAAAATAATACCCAATATCAAATGGATTTGGTTAAAGATTCGTTTCGGGAAAGTTTAAAAAGAAAAGATTTAGTAATTTATGTTTTATCAGGAACAACTATTCTTCTTTTATTAATTTTGATATTGACAATATTTACAAAGAAAAAGGGGAATTAGTTGGTGAAGTTTTATATCTTTTAGAGTTGAATTCGATTGAAATTCAACTCTAAATAATATCTTTACATAAAAATATAACAATTTTAACTAAAAAAGTTACAATGACAACAATAGCATCACAATTTGGAATGAATGAGGCTCTGGATAAATTGGGCATCAAACTGATAAACGAAGGAACATCAACTGGTTTGCAAAATTTTGCATCAGGAGAAATTTTAGATAGCTTTTCACCAGTGGACGGAAAATTAATTGCTTCCGTAAAAACTTCAACACTTGAAGATTATGAAAAAGTGATGCGTGCTGCAACAGAAGCTTTCAAAACATTTCGTTTGATTCCGGCGCCGCAACGTGGAGAAATTGTACGTCAGTTTGGACAAAAATTACGCGAAAATAAAGACGCTCTTGGTAAATTGGTTTCCTATGAAATGGGTAAATCCTTGCAGGAAGGTTATGGAGAAGTACAGGAAATGATTGATATCTGCGATTTTGCAGTAGGTTTATCGCGTCAATTACACGGTTTAACCATGCATTCTGAAAGACCCGGACATCGTATGTACGAACAATATCATTCCTTAGGCGTTGTTGGAATTATTTCTGCTTTTAATTTTCCGGTTGCAGTTTGGTCCTGGAATACCGCTTTAGCCTGGATTTCAGGAGATGTCTGCGTTTGGAAACCTTCTGAAAAAACACCTTTATGCGGAATTGCCTGCCAAAATATTATTGCGCAGGTTATCAAAGAAAATAATTTACCGGAAGGAATTTCATGTTTAATCAACGGCGATTATAAAATAGGAGAATTAATGACAGCCGACACCAGAATTCCGTTAATTTCGGCTACAGGTTCTACCCGAATGGGAAAAATCGTAGCGCAGGCAGTTGCGGGTCGTTTAGGTAAATCATTGTTAGAATTGGGTGGAAATAACTCCATTATCGTAACGCCGGATGCTGATATAAAAATGACAGTGATCGGTGCTGTTTTTGGTGCTGTGGGAACTGCCGGTCAGCGATGTACATCAACCCGCAGATTGATTATTCACGAAAGTATCTATGATAAAGTAAAAGATGCTTTGGTGGCAGCGTATAAACAACTTCGTATTGGCAATCCGCTTGACGAAAATAATCATGTTGGACCACTTATAGATACTCATGCTGTCGAAATATACGCGGTTGCTTTGAACAAAGTAGTTGCAGAAGGTGGTAAAATTTTAGTCGAAGGCGGTATACTTTCCGGCGAAGGTTACGAAAGCGGCTGTTATGTAAAACCCGCTATTGCAGAAGCTGAAAACTCGTTTGCAATTGTGCAGCACGAAACATTTGCTCCGGTTTTATATCTAATTAAATATTCGGGAGAAGTAGACAATGCTATCGAGCTTCAAAATGGAGTTGCTCAGGGATTATCTTCTGCCATTATGACGAATAATCTTCGTGAAGCCGAAAGATTTTTATCTGTAGTCGGTTCTGACTGCGGAATTGCAAATGTAAATATCGGAACTTCAGGTGCTGAGATTGGTGGTGCTTTTGGTGGCGAAAAAGAAACCGGAGGCGGTCGTGAATCAGGTTCTGACGCATGGAAAATCTATATGCGCCGTCAGACCAATACCATCAATTATACAACGAGTTTACCTTTGGCACAAGGAATTAAATTTGATTTGTAAAATGTAAATCTTAAGATTAAATAATAAAAGGCTTCCAAATGCGGAAGCCTTTTGCATAAAAAAGCCTTTTTGAATTTCAAAAAGGCTTTTATTATTTTTATGAAAGAAAATTAATCTTTGCTTGATAATTTTGATAATAATCTTAAGAATTCAATGTACAGCCAGACCAGGGTAATCATTAAACCCATTGCACCATACCATTCCATAAATTTTGGCATTCTTTCCTGAACCCCTTTTTCGATTTGATCGAAATCTAAGAATAGATTCAAGGCAGCAATGACAATCACAAAAACACTAATTCCGATACTCATCATTCCGTTTCCATAGTGAACCGGAGTAAAGTTAAATACCAAAGAAGCTAACCAAGAGAATAAATAATAAGTAGCAATTGCTAATGTTGCAGCAATAACGACTGATTTAAACTGCTCTGTAACCTTTACGATTTTAAATTTATACAAACCTAAACAAACTAAAAAGGTTACCAAAGTTGCACCAACAGCATTAGTTACAATTCCTGGGAATCTCATTTCAAAAATAGAAGAAATTCCACCTATAAAAAGTCCTTCAAAAAAGGCGTAGCCAGGAGCCAAATAAGGAGAATATTGCGGTTTGAAAGCTGCAATTAAAACCAAAATAAAACCAACAATAGCACCGCCAAATGCAGGAACCATAATGTTCATTTCGTTAGCATTCATCCACCAGGTCAAAATAGCGCCAGCAGATAATAGCAGAAATAAGATCGCTGTTTTATTTATCGTACCAGACAAAGTCATTTCCTGATTATAGTCGATAATCTGTGCTTCGTGTACTTCCTCAGCTTTTGAAACAGCATTTGATGAAAAACGCTTGTTACTTAAAAATGGATTTTTTGAATTGAAGTTCATATTTTTAATACATTTAATTGTAATCAAATATATGGAGTTTTTTTGAAGTGTAATTGTTTATTTAAAATTTTTAACATGAAATTTTCTTTTAAAAAACCATTGATAAAATAAAAAATCCATCAAAAGAAACTCTTGATGGATTTGTATTTATTTAGGTTGAAATTCTATTTCAATAAATCTAAAACTAAAGAAGGAAATAAACCTAACGCTATATTTAGAACAATTGAGGTGACCGCAACTGCATAAATAAGAAAGGGTTTTCCTGTACGCTCCTGATTTGGTTCTTTAGAATACATAGCTAAAATTAATTTGAAATAATATCCAACACTAATGATAGAATTTATCACGGCCACAATTACCAAAGCAATATATCCCGCCTGAATTGTTTGGTTGAATAAAAATAATTTTGCAAAGAATCCCGAGAAAATTGGAATTCCGGCCATAGACAATAATGAGCCGGTAAGAATAGCAGCCAATAATGGATTTGTTTTTCCTAAACCGTGAAAGTTTGTAATGTCTTCGTTATCCTGATTTTTGCAAACGTATAAAATAACACTAAAAGCAGCAATACCGGCTAATGCGTAAGCAGCAGAATAATACAATAAAACTCCGGCTGAAGAAGCCACGGTTAATAAGGTCATTAACATAAAACCTGCGTGTGAAACTCCCGAGAATGCCAGCATTCGTTTTACGTTTACCTGACGTAATGCCATTATGTTTCCGACAGTCATAGAAGCAATCGAGATTATAACTACAATATTCTCAAAAGTGAATAAAAGACCTTGATTTTCTAAGGAAGGGACTAAATTTAATTCTGCAATTAATTTATAGAGTGTTGCAATCGCCACAACTTTTGCCAATGTGCTCATTAAAGCAGTTGTTAATGCAGGAGAACCTTCGTAAACATCTGGAGCCCAAAAATGAAATGGCACTGCAGCTACTTTAAACAACATTCCGATTACCATTAATATCATTCCGATTGGAAACCATACTGGTAATTCGGCAGATAAAGAGCTTTCGCTGATTTCAACAATGTCAAAACTTCCCATTGCACCATAAATCAAACAAATTCCGAATAAAATTATTCCTGATGCGAATGATCCCATCAAAAAGTATTTCATACCAGCTTCATTACTTTTTAGATTCAATCGGTCACTTGCCGCAAGAACATATAAAGCGATTGATAAAATTTCAATTCCTAAGAAAAACATGGCTAAGTTGCCAAATGAAACCATAGCTACTGCTCCTGCTAATAAAAATACTTTGATAGCAACGAAGTCGGAGATTTTGGTAGGATGATTTTCGTAAAAATTATGGCTTAAGGCTACCAGAAAAATGGTCAAAATAATAAACAATGACGAGAATGCAGTTGAGAATTTGCTCACCGTAATCATATTATTGTAATAACTTGCCGTTGCTCCAAATTCATAATAATTAAGTGCCAAAACACCCAATAATCCGATGATGGTTATGGGAACAATGGCTTTTCTTAAATTAAGAATTTCAAACAATAGGCAGAAAATACCCAATCCTGTTATAGCTATTAATGTATTCATTTTTGTTTTTTTGATTTAGGAAATCTAAAACGCCCTAATTTATTTTATTTAAAATATTAATTCTTATTGATAACGTTCAAAATGCTTTCTAAACTTGGTGTAATCAAATCTGTAATTGGTTTTGGATAAAATCCGAAAAATATTAATACTGCAATAATTACGACTAGTGAAATTCCTTCATTGATGGTAACATCTGCAAAAGTTTTCGAATTGGTTTCGCCCAACATCACATTTTGAAACATTTTAAGCATATAATAAGCTCCTAAAATAATAGTAGTACCGCCTAAAACAGCAAACCAGATATTAATTTGAGATAAACTATATAATACTGTGAACTCTCCAACAAAATTAAAAGTACTTGGCAAAGCAACCGATGCCAATACCAAAATTAAAAACATTGAAGTAAATTTTGGTGACTGCGTACGGATACCGCCAAGCGCACCAATTTCTCTTGTTTCATATCTTCTAAAGATAATTTCTGCAGCATAAAATAATCCTACCACAACAAAACCGTGAGCAATCATTTGTAAAACAGAGCCGCGTAAACCATCAATTGTTAAGGTATAAGATCCTGCAGCAATTAATCCAACGTGTGCTAGTGAAGAATACGCCAATAATTTCTTTAAATCTTTTTGTCTCAAAGCTACGATTGATCCGTAAATAACTCCGGCAATACCTAGAGCGATGAAAATATTCATGTATTCTTTTGCAGCAAGCGGCGCAATTGGCAATTGCCAGCGAATCACACTGTACAATCCCATTTTAAGCATAATACCAGATAAAAGCATTGTCCCAACAGTTGGTGCTTTTTGGTAGACATTTGCCTGCCATGTATGAAACGGAATAATTGGAATTTTAATAGCGTAAGCTAAAAAGAAAGCGAGGAAAATCCAAAGCTGTTCGTCAGCAGATAAATTTAATTTGTATAAATCTTCGATTAAGAAACTGCCTGCTTTTGTATACAAGTAGATAAAAGCTACCAGCATGAATAATGATCCTGCAAGTGTATAAATAAAGAATTTAACTACCGCTTTTCGGCGTTCTTCCGCATCTCCATTGCCCCAGATAAGAGCAATAAAGTAGATTGGAATTAAAGCCAATTCCCAAAAAATATAATATAAAAGACCGTCTGCCGCCAGGAAAGTTCCTGTCATTGCGAAAGCCATAAATAAGATTAAAGCATAAAAACCTTTTGCATTTTTATATTCATTCCCAAAAGAAGAGAATATAATAATAGGTGTTAAAGAGACAGTCAGCAAAAGCATGGCAATTGCCAATCCATCTGCATTTAGCGCAAATGAAATTTTAGGTTGTGTAATCCAGGCATTGACTACGCTGATGTTTTCACCAGCCCAGAAATGATTTAATAATACAACCGAACAGCCCAAAGCCGCCAAACTAAAGAACAAAGCTGCTTTTGATGCAAGTTTATCACCGGCAAAATAAGTGACAAATGCACCAATTAAAAGAATAATTAATATAAGAGAAACGTTCATAGTTATAAAATTATTGAGCTAAAAATATATAGGAAACAATGGCGCAAAGACCTAAAACAAAAGCAAATAGATATAATCCGATGCTGCCGCTTTGTAATTTTCTACCCTGAAAACCTATTTCATTGGTTACTTTTCCTAATCCAAAAACAAGTGCAGATAAACCGGTTTCAACAGTATCTCTAAAGAATTTTGACAATCCGTTTATAGAGCGTACAAATATGGCGTCGTAAATTTCATCTACATAATATTTGTTGTATAAAACTTTAGTTAAACCTGTAATGTTTTCGTCTTCTTCGGGAACATTATCTTGTTTGAAATATTTGATGTAGGCAATTAGAATTCCTAATAATCCTCCTAAAACAGCAACTCCCATCAAAGTATATTCTGTTGCACCTAAATGATGCTCTTCTCCCGCCACTTTCGTGAAAAGGGGAGCAAGATATTCATTCAGCCAGCTATTTCCCGGCAAACTTATTAAACCTCCAAAAGTGGCCAAAAGTGCTAAAATCATAAGAGGGAACGTGATCAAACCGTCACTTTCATGTAAGTGATGTTTTTGCTCTTCAGTTCCTCTAAAGTCTTTAAAGAAAGTAAGGAACATTAATCTAAACATATAAAATGCTGTCATAATAGAGGCAACAGATCCTATGATATATAATGCTTTACTATGGTGGAAAGCCGTCATTAAGATTTCATCTTTAGAGAAAAAACCTGAGAAAAACGGAACTCCTGAAATGGCTAATGATGAAATTAACATCGTCCAGAAAGTGATTGGCATTGCTTTACGCAGTCCACCCATTTTACGCATATCCTGCTCACCATGTAAACCGTGAATTACAGAACCTGAACCTAAGAACAAACAAGCTTTGAAAAAAGCGTGTGTGATTACGTGAAAAACTGCTACTTCATAAGCACCGAATCCTAAGGCTAAAAACATCAAGCCTAATTGAGAAACGGTAGAGTAAGCCAATACTTTTTTAATATCTGTCTGAACCAAACCAATCGTTGCTGCTACTAAAGAAGTAATTGCTCCAACAATAGCAATAACATTTTGAACGTCTGGTGCTAAATCAAAAACAAAATTTAATCGCGTTACCATAAAAATACCGGCAGTAACCATGGTTGCTGCGTGAATCAATGCAGAAACGGGCGTTGGTCCGGCCATCGCGTCAGGCAGCCAAGTGTATAACGGAATTTGCGCTGATTTACCACAAGCTCCAATAAATAAGCATAAGGCAGCTAATGAAAGCAACGGAATATTTAAGTTCGATGCTCCGGCAATTGCGGTTTTTAAAGTTGCATAATCTAAAGTGGAGAACATCGAACCAATAATGAACATACCAATTAAGAGACCTAAATCTCCAATTCTGTTCATAATAAAAGCCTTTTTTGCTGCATCGTTATAATCCTGGTTTTTATGCCAAAATCCGATAAGCAAATAAGAGCAAAGCCCAACGCCTTCCCATCCTATAAATAGTACTAACAAGTTGCTTCCAATTACAAGTGTAATCATGAAGAAAACGAACAAATTCAAATAAGAGAAGAATTTGTGCATGTTTTCGTCATCATGCATGTAGCTGATAGAGTATAGGTGAATTAAAGATCCAATTCCGGTTACAAAAAGCAGCCATAGAACAGACAATCGATCTAATAAAAATCCAAGATTGATTTTAAGATTGCTGATTTGAATCCAGTCAAATAAAGTTACTTGAATGGCTTTCTGAGTTTGAGTAATTTGATTAAAGAAAATAAGAGTAACTATAAAAGAAACTACAACAGCAGCGGTCCCGATGATTCCGGAAACTGTTTTTCCTAAGCTTTTTCCAAAAAAAACATTGATTAAAAATCCTAAAAAAGGAGCTAAAACTAAAACTAAAGCTAAATTGGTATCCATTTCCATTTATCCTTTTAAATTTTTTAAATTATCGATACTAATTGAGCCTAAATTTCTAAATATAGAAACTAAAATAGCCAATCCTACCGCAACTTCAGCTGCAGCAACCGCCATCGAAAAGAACACAAAAACTTGTCCTTGTGCATCTTGATGATACGTTGAGAAAGCAACAAATAAAAGGTTTACCGCGTTCAGCATGATTTCGATAGACATGAAAACGATGATAGCATTTCGTCTGTACAATACACCAAAAACACCAATACAAAAAAGTACAACACTTAAAAAGATGTAATTTTCAATACCTATTTGATTTAATATATTACCCATTATTTATTTAATTTTTCTTTTTTAGACAATAATACAGTTCCAATCATCGCTACTAAAAGCAAAATGGAAGCAAATTCAAAAGGAACCATATATTCGTTCAATAATATTTTACCCAAAACCTGAATCGATTGAAAATCCTCTCCAGTAGAATCGTACCCGCCAACAATTGGTTTGGAATTGATAAAAATTGTAATCAATACAATACATATCAAACAGAAAGAAACAATAGCTCCCAAACGTGTAATTCTTGGTCGGTGAACATCTTTCTGTTCATTAAGATTCATTAACATAATCGTAAACAGGAACAGAATCATAATGGCTCCCGAATACACTATAATGTGAACAATAGCTAAAAATTGAGAGTTTAATAATAAATAATGACCCGCAATCGAAAAGAAACAAATAACCAAATAAATAGCGCTGTGAATCGGGTTTCTACTAAAAATAGTCAGGAAAGCAGTCATTACCGTGATAAACGCTAAGAAACAAAATATAATTTGTACAGTAGTTGCGTGTGTAAAATCAGGAATATGTATCATTTAATTAGCGTTTTTAAGTTGAGCATTTTTCAAAGCCACATCTAGTGGCATCACTAACTTATCTTTTCCAAAGATGAAATCTTCTCTTTCATAACTGGCTGGAACCAATACTTTTGATGTAGTAAGGTAAATAGCATCTTTCGGGCAGGCCTCTTCACATAAACCGCAAAAAATACATCTTAACATATTGATTTCATAAATCGAAGCATATTTTTCTTCTCGGTACAAATGCTTTTCATCTGCTTTGCGCTCGGCAGCTTTCATGGTAATAGCCTCTGCAGGACAAGACAAAGCACATAATCCGCAGGCAGTACAATTTTCACGGCCTTGCTCATCGCGTTTCAACTGGTGCTGACCACGATAAACAGGACTCATTTCACGCACTTGCTCAGGATAATGAATCGTCACTTTTTTTCTGAATAAGTGTTTAACCGTAATAAACAATCCTTTAACAATCGCCACAAGATACATTCGCTCTAAAAAAGTCATCTCTTTATTAGAGACCATCTTTTTTCTACCCGATAATGATATAGTTTCTATTGACATTTTCTTAATTTTTATTTTGAAGCTTAATCCTGCTATCCGCTATATCTTTTATTTTTTAAAGAAAAAAATAAAAGGATGTCGCTTCTATCAGGGCTAGGACATTTTGGTATTAATGAAATTTATTTTTTATAACCAATTTTTAGTTCTTTCAATCGTATTCTCTTTTTCTCAATCAACTCGTCTAAATAACTGAAGAACAATTCGATGTTTTTGTCATGATTAAGTAGTTCTCCCTAATCATATCAACTTCTAATTTTAAATTCAAATTATATGAATCTTCAGGATTTTGTTTTGAAACTATCGCATTTTGCGACATCTTTCAAAAATTAAAATCCTAAATAAGCCGCGATATCATGTCGTAATATAACAACACCCGTAATCATGATATTAATAATAGAAAGCGGAATCAAAATCCTCCATCCTAAATTCATTAATTGATCGTATCTAAATCTTGGAATAGTCCAGCGAACCCACATATAGAAAAATATGAAGAAACATATTTTTGCAAACAGTACTGCGATTCCTAGAACATTAGCTAAATTTACTCCGGCATTTTCTACCATCCAGCTCATTCCCGGGTAATTATATCCTCCAAAAAACAATACAGAAATAATAGTTGCAGAAGTAAACATACTTGCATATTCAGCAAATAAGTAGAATCCCATTTTCATCGATGAATATTCTGTATGGTAACCTCCAATTAATTCAGATTCACATTCAGCCAAATCAAAAGGAGTTCTGTTAGTTTCTGCAAACGAACAAATTAAGAAAATCAAAAAAGATAACGGCTGATAAAAAACATTCCAGTTCATTCCGGCTTGTTGCTCAGACATTACTTTTAAACTCATTGTTCCGGTCATCATCAACAAAGCAATCATGGATAATCCCATTGCAACCTCGTAAGAAACCATTTGCGAAGCGGCACGAACAGCTCCCATCAAAGAGAATTTATTGTTAGAAGCCCATCCACCAATCATGATGCCGTATACTCCAACAGAAAGAACGCCAAAAATGTATAATAAAGCAATATTAATATCAGTTGCCTGAAGAATTACATCTCTGCCAAAAACATGTAGCCTGTCTCCCCAGGGAATTACCGCACTTGTCATTAAAGCAGTACTCATGGCAATTGCCGGACCTACAACAAATAAAAATTTGTTAGGTGTATTTGGAAAAAATTCCTCTTTTGAGAATAATTTCATACCATCAGCAAGAGGCTGTAATAATCCTCCCCATCCGGCACGGTTTGGTCCAACACGATCCTGCAGGAAAGCTGCAACTTTACGTTCAGCCCAAGTAGAATACATGGCCATAATCATTGTTACGGCAAAAACCACAACAATTACAACACTTTTTTCTATAATAAACGCACCATCTACCATCATTAAGAATTTTTGTTGTTAGTGTTTAATGGAATTTCAGCCATACTAATTTTTTTACGATCTTCATCTCTTCCTAAAAGAATGTTTTTTTCTGTAGCGATTTCAACTTTCTCTAATTTTTGAGTGTAGTTATTTTGATTGATAACAGAATCTTTTTCAAATTCTCTTGGTCCTTCAATAACCCAGTCATTAACATTTTTATGGTCAAAACGACAAGAGTTGCAGATAAATTCTTCTACTTCATGGTACTCATCTTTACGACCTGTAACACGCTGAATTTCGCCTCCAAACATCCAAACTGTAGTTTTTCCGCAGCATCCCGGAGTGGTACATTCTCTGTGTGCATTATAAGGTTTATTGAACCAAACTCTAGATTTAAAACGGAACGTTTTATCAGTTAATGCTCCAACAGGGCACACATCAATCATATTTCCGGAAAATTCATTGTCGATTGCTTTTGAGATGCAAGTTGAAATATTGGCGTGATCACCACGATCTAATACTCCGTGAACTCTGTTGTCTGTCAATTGATCTGCAACTTGTACACATCTTTGGCATAAAATACAACGGTTCATATGCAGTTGAATATTCGGACCGATATCTTCAGGTTCGAACGTTCTTTTTTCTTCAATAAAACGGGATTTCGGATTTCCGTGCTCAAAACTTAAGTTTTGAAGATCGCATTCACCAGCCTGATCGCAAATAGGACAGTCTAAAGGGTGATTGATTAATAGAAATTCAGTTACAGATTTACGAGCTTCATTTACACGATCCGAAGATTTACTGTTCACTTCCATTCCGTCCATACATCCTGTTACACAAGATGCCATTAGTTTTGGCATTGGTCTTGGGTCAGCCTCACTTCCTTTCGAAACTTCAACTAAACAACAACGACATTTACCGCCGCTGCCTTTTAATTTTGAGTAATAGCACATGGCTGGCGGCACCAAATCTCCACCAATCATACGTGCAGCCTGCAGGATCGTTGTTCCTGGCTCTACGTCTATACTTTGACCGTCTATGGTTACTTTCATCTCTTTATTTTGTTTTTTCAGCTTCAGGTTTCATGTTTCAGGTTTGCACTTGAAACTAAAAAAACTTGAAACTTTAAACTATTTTTAAACTGTTTGTCTGCCTACTAAATGTTTCACTTGCGAGAAAGGTTCAGCAACAAAGTGATCTCTGTTTTTGATTTTTTCAGGGAAACGAACATGGTATTCAAATTCATCTCTAAAATGACGAATCGCTGCTGCTACTGGCCACGATGCGGCATCACCAAGCGGGCAGATTGTGTTTCCTTCAATTTTACTTTGAATGCTCCACAATAATTCGATATCTTCTTCACGGCCCTGACCGTTTTCAATTCTCCATAATATTTTTTCTAACCATCCGGTTCCTTCACGGCAAGGTGTACATTGTCCGCAAGATTCGTGGTGGTAGAAACGTGCAAAGTTCCAAGTGTTTCTTACTACACAGGCCGTATCATTATAAACGATAAATCCACCTGAACCTAACATCGATCCGGTAGCAAAACCACCATCGCTTAAAGATTCGTAAGTCATTAATCTGTCTTCTCCGTTTGCTGTTTTAAAAATCAATTCAGCTGGTAAAATTGGCACAGAAGAACCTCCGGGAACAAATGCTTTTAAAGGTCGGCTTGAAGACATTCCTCCTAAATATTCATCAGAATTCATGAATTCGTCAACGCTTAATCCTAATTCAATTTCATAAACGCCTGGATTTTTAATATGTCCTGAGGCAGAGATTAACTTAGTTCCAGTCGAACGACCTACACCAATTTTTGCATAATCATCACCAGAATTGTTGATAATCCAGGGCACAGCTGCGATAGTCTCCACATTGTTTACTACTGTCGGATTAGCCCAAAGTCCTGAAACTGCAGGAAATGGAGGTTTAATACGAGGATTTCCTCTTTTTCCTTCCAGCGACTCAATAAGTGCAGTTTCTTCACCACAAATATAAGCTCCGGCCCCACAGTGAACATGTAATTCTAAATCGTAACCTGAACCTAATATGTTTTTTCCTAACCATCCTGCAGCCTTAGCTTCGGCGATGGCTCTTTCTAATATTTTGAAAACCCACATATATTCTCCACGAATGTAGATGTATGAAAGGTTAGCGCCTAAAGCGAAGCTGGAAGTAATCATTCCTTCAATCAGTAAGTGAGGAATAAACTCCATCAAATAACGATCTTTGAAAGTTCCCGGTTCAGATTCGTCGGCGTTGCAAACTAAGTGTCTTGGTTTTCCTGATTTTTTATCAATAAAGCTCCATTTCATTCCTGCCGGGAAACCTGCGCCTCCACGACCACGAAGTCCTGATTTTTTTACTTCTTCAACAACTTCGTCTGGCGTAAGTGTTTTCAAAGCTTTTTCTACAGAGGCATAACCACCATTTTGGCGATATACTTCGTAGGTTTTAATTCCAGGAATATTGATTTTATCTAATAATATTTTTTGTGACATCTTATTTATCGTGTAATATTATTTTATCTTCTCTACAATCAGCGATTAACTGATCGATTTTTTCTTCTGTCAATTTTTCTTTGTAGAAATCGCCTAACTGCATCATCGGAGCGTATCCGCAGGCACCTAAACATTCTACTCCGGCAATGGTAAACATTCCGTCTGGAGTTGTTTCACCCATTTTAATACCTAATTTTTCAGAAGTATAATCCATTAAATTTTCGGCACCGTTTAAACAGCAACAAGAAGTCTGGCAGAATTCGAACATGTATTTTCCAATTGGTTTTTGGTTGTACATGGTATAAAAAGTAACCACTTCGTAAACCTCAATTGGTTTTATATGTAAAATCTCAGCGACTATATCCTGAAGTTCAATGCTCAGCCAGTTGTCATGTGCGTCCTGCACTTCGTGCAAAACAGGCAGCAAAGCTGATTTTCTTTTGTCTTCCGGATAATGACTGATCAATTCATTGATGCGGGACATCAATGCTTCAGTCATATTTATTTCTTGTTTGTAATGTTTACGTTCCATTTTATTTTAGATTTTAGATTTATGATTTTAGATTTTTCAATCTTTGTCCATAATCCATATTCTGCAATCTTATAATTTTAGATTTATGATTTTAGATTTTTCATTCTATTGTCTATAAATCTATAATGCTGCAATCTTTGTTTTAGTTTTAGACTTTTCAATCTGAATTCTTCAATTCTATATAGGTCTAGATTTTCAATCTAAATTTTGGGTATGCATTCTGCAATCTAAAATCTAAAATCTTCAATCTAAAATTTTTTACGCGTCTAATTCTCCTGCAATTACATTTAAACTTGACAAAATAACAATTGCATCTGATAATAAAGAGCCTTTGATCATTTCTGGATATGCCTGATAATATATAAAGCAAGGTCTTCTAAAATGTAATCTGTAAGGAGTTCGGCTTCCGTCTGTAACCAAATAAAAACCTAATTCTCCATTTCCACCTTCAACAGGATGATAAATTTCTGCCACTGGTACAGGAACTTCTCCCATTACAATCTTGAAGTGATAAATTAAAGATTCCATTGAAGTGTAAACGTCTTCTTTTGGAGGAAGGTAATAATCAGGAACTTCTGCATGATATTCGTTTCCTGGAGGCATTTTTTCTAATGCTTGACGAATAATGCTCAAACTTTCCCAAACTTCGGCATTACGAACACAAAAACGATCATAAGTATCGCCTGATTTTCCAACAGGAACAATAAAATCGAAATCTTCGTAAGAGGAGTAAGGTTGTGCCACACGAACGTCATAATCAACTCCGGCAGCACGCAAGTTCGGACCAGTAAATCCGTAAGCCATTGCCTGCTCTGCAGTAATTGCACCTACGTTTACGGTTCTATCAAGGAAAATTCTGTTTCTTTCAAATAAGTTTTCGAATTCTTTCCAGGCAACTGGAAATTCTTCAAGGAATTTGTCTAGTTTTTCGAAAGCAGCGGGAGTCCAATCTCTTTCAAAACCACCGATTCTTCCCATATTGGTTGTCAAACGAGCACCACAAATTTCTTCGTAGATTTCGTAGATTTTTTCTCTAAATTGAAATACGTATAAGAAACCAGTATACGCACCAGTATCAACACCTAAAATCGAATTACAAATCAAGTGATCTGTAATACGGGCCAGCTCCATGATGATAACTCTTAAATATTGGGCTCTTTTAGGAACTTCAATATTTAATAATTTCTCTAAAGTCATCCACCATCCCATATTGTTGATAGGAGAGGAGCAATAGTTCATACGGTCTGTAAGCGGCGTAATTTGATAAAAAGGACGATTTTCGGCTATTTTTTCGAAAGCTCTGTGAATGTAGCCAATAGTGGGTTCAGCCTCAAGAATTCTTTCACCATCCATCAATAAGATATTTTGAAAAATACCGTGGGTAGCTGGGTGTGTCGGACCTAAATTTAGTACTGAAAGCTCGCTTCCGTCTTCGTTTAGTTTCTCCTTAATTATTTTAGCATAACGATGCTCTGGTGGTAATAATAGTTCTGACATTTGTGATTAAAAATTGATAATTGATAATTTTCAATTAACCATTAATACTTTTGTTCCTTTTATATAGTGCTAATTTTCAATTGTAAATTGTTAATTATGCATTAATCGTTGTTCTTCCAAAGAATCTGTCATCTTTATCAGTTCGTCCGCTGTCTTCCATTGGGAATTCTTTTCGCATCGGGAACGAGATCATTTCATCCATATTCAAAATACGTTTCAATTGCGGGTGTCCAATAAAGTTCACTCCGAAGAAATCGTATGTTTCTCTTTCCATCCAGTTGGAGCTTAAGAAAATATTAGAAATGGTTTTGATTTCTGGTTTTTCGCCATTTAAGAATACTTTGATTTTAATACGTTTGTTTTCGTACCAGTTATGTAAGTGATATACTATCGCAAACTGACGGTCTGTTTCGTTATCCGGATAGTGAACGCCGCATAAATCTGTTAAAAAGTGAAAACGTAAATCAGAATCGTTTTTCAAAAAAAGAATTAAGGCTGTTATTTTATCAGCAGTAGTTTCTAATGAAAAAATATCTCTTTCTTGTTGAAAGTTAAAAACACTTGCATCAAATGTTTCTGTAAGTTTATCTTGAATCAGGGTATTTTCTAAAGCCATCTTATGAAATGTTATAGGAAGCTAATAATTCTTGGTATTCCGGAGAACTTCTGCGTCTAACAGATTCGCTTCTTACCAAATCTTGTAATCTCATAACGCCGTCAACAATTTGTTCTGGTCTTGGCGGGCATCCTGGCACATACACATCAACAGGAATTACTTTATCGATTCCTTGTAAAACAGAATAGGTGTCAAAAATTCCACCTGATGAAGCACACGCTCCAACGGCAATTACCCAGCGAGGTTCAGACATTTGTTCGTAAACTTGTCTTAAGATAGGTGCCATTTTTTTAGAAATAGTTCCCATTACTAATAACATGTCAGCCTGACGTGGTGAGAAACTCACACGCTCTGAACCAAATCGTGCTAAATCGTAGTGTGAAGCCATTGTGGCCATAAATTCGATACCGCAGCATGAAGTTGCAAAAGGCAGCGGCCATAATGAATTGGCTCTTGCTAAACCTACAACATCATTTAGTTTTGTAGCGAAGAAACCTTCTCCTACAACCCCTTCTGGCGGTGCAACCATATTTACCTTTGAATCGCTCATTTTATTTTAGATTTTAGATCTTAGATTTTAGATTTGGGTAAATCGTAAAAATGTAAAATCAAATTTAATATCATTAAATCTTGAATTTGAGAAATCTAAAATCTGAAATCTCAAATCATTCCTTGTTATTCCCAGTCTAATGCTTTTTTCTTGATAATGTAGAAAAAGCCAACCAAAAGAAGTGACATAAAAACGATCATTTTCAGCATGCCTTCTATACCAAGATCTTTGAAGTTTACTGCCCAAGGATAAAGGAAAATTACCTCTACATCAAACAATACAAACAAAATGGCAACCAGGAAGTATTTTACTGAAAAAGGGATACGGGCATTACCGACAGATTCGATACCGCACTCGAAGTTTTTGTCTTTTACTTCAGAGGTTCTTTTTGGCCCTAATTTTCCAGAAATTATAATTGTTCCTACCACAAAACCAACAGCCAGAATAAACTGCATTAAAATAGGAATGTAACTGTATTGATCAGATTGCATAAACTTAGGTTTTTTACTTAAAGAATAAGCCACAAAGATAACTTTCAACTCTGTAAATCACAAGCTAAAAAAGGATTTAAGTGTATTGTAAAAGGGTGAATATTTGTAATTTTTATTGATTATAAATAACAACAACCTTTTTTATGTTTTTTTTAAGAATTGAGCAAAAAAAAACGTCTCGAAATAAATCGAAACGTTTCTAAACCATTCAGAGGCAAAAAAAATAAATTGCTATATTTTTCTTAGATTACTGCTACTTTAGCAGCAACTTTCCCTTTTCTTCCTTCTTCTTCTTCATAGCTAACAC
>Ga0247815_10000134_pt1 | contig 55720 bp, 91 predicted proteins | sample UWRJL194509B1_FD_181014 | JGI IMG/M metagenome (GOLD analysis project Ga0247815, IMG submission 181014) | Plant litter microbial communities from Arlington Agricultural Research Station in Wisconsin, United States - UWRJ-L194-509B-1 | ecosystem: Environmental > Terrestrial > Plant litter >... | reverse complement strand
GACAGATGCTAAATCTCCTTTTAGCGTTTTATTCCCTATTCCTAAGCCATAAGGTATATATAGCAAAAAGTTTTCTAATGTTAGTTTTTCCATTTTTTTTTATTTTTAATTCCCTCGAATTCGATGGTTTTAGACTTTGCCTTTTGTAGTTTCCTGCAAAAACACTTCAAACGCTGCATCCGCCATTTTTAAATGTAAATCCTCATGATCTTGCATTCCTGATAGATTCATTTCTAATTGCGTATTACCTGAATCTAACCAATCTGCCATTTGTTCTAAAAGTGATTGTTTTAAGTTTTCCATGATCAACTGTATTTTTTAATATCGCGTTTAATGCTTGATAGGTTTTTCTTGGCGTTCAACAAGTTCTTTTTATTAACTTCAATTGTTGAGTTGGCCGATTTCAATTTACTTTCGTAATATGCAGCCAACATTTGTTTTGGGAGTTTTATTTTATATTTAGTTGCTGAATTAATTTTATACTCATTTAAATCCGTATAGCTTGGTATTAATTCATTTTTCACAAAATCCAAAGCCTCTTTATAAGAAGTAAAAGGCACTACAAATGTGTTACTTGAGCCACTTCCGTCTTTATATTGGTTAATCCTATAAGTTAGTTTTCCCTCTGTATTTCCGTAAACAGTAAGTAATTTTATATCGCTATCGTATGTATCACGGTATTCTATAGCTTCGGTAAAAGGAATAATATCAAATCCGTCATAACTACCATATTTAACAACATGAGTTACATTACCGGAAACAACATTAATAAGCCGTTCAAAATCGTCAGGATTTAAAGCTGATTTTAGTTTTATAATACTTGCCAAGGTATCTTTTAAAATCTTTGACTCATACCTCCATTTCTTGTGCATTTTATCCCTTTGATCTTCTATGTCTTTATAATCACGGTCATACATTAACTTAGCTTCATTTAGTTTTTTCTCTTGCCAAGATATTGCGGGGGCATTATGCAAAACTTTAACCGTGAACTTTTCGCCGCTAGGCGTTTCCTTGTTATCAATGATAAATATTTCCTGAACTATCCATTCTGATGAGTTTAGTTTTTCTATTACAATCACTTTTTTTCCTTCTTGTGTATATCTTATTTTCATGATTTATTTGATTTTTAATTATTATACTCTTGCCAATATTTAACCGGCTCTATTAACTCGCTTTCTGACTTCTTTTTGTTAGGCAGTAATTCAAAATAATCATTGAATTTTATGTAAGGATATTTAGTGTTTAAATAGCTGTTAGAGTTGCCTAGCTGCTTATTAGCTGAATAAACCGTTTTACAATTACCATCCCAAACAATTATTTTTCTGCTGCTGAATTTATCAAAGGGTTCTTTTTGAACATTCATGTAACCCAACTCATGCAAGACGCTAAAAAAATATTTAGCATCCTCAATGTCAATATTTGTTAACCGGCCGCTTTCCGGAACTAACAATTTTTGTTTAAAGTTTGGCATCTTTTAGTTTTGGATTATGTTCGTCTCCGGGGTCTTGCTGATCGTCTTGGCCGCTTTCGTTTATGCATTGATTAACTAGCCCAACTAATTGTTGCCAATTGCTCATACTCAAGTTAAATGTTTCTCCGTTGTGTGTAACGGTTAACCAATTTTCGTTTGCGTCATATTCAACAGCTTGGGTGCCTATGATAGCCGGCTCATCATTAAATAACTGTACAACTTGTGATTTTTGCATCTTTTTGTTTTTTAAGGTTATAATTTATTACACTTTGGTTAATTCGCTCATTTAAGCCCTTAGAATGAATTAAAATTGCCGTAAGGTCTCCAAACCTGTATTTGGGTTTATTATTGATCTCCATTGATAAAAAGTATTATTGATTGGATTATTATTAAAAGTCCGGCCAATACAAAACAAAATACGAATGATCCAAATAGCTTTTCGATTACTTTAGATATGAGATTTATCATCTTTGAAGCTGTTTTATTAATCTATCCCAACCCCGGCCGTCCTCAATTCCTCTCCCGGAGGCCCATTGTGATTTAATGAAATATTGTATTTTATTTCCTTTATACCAAAATACAATTACTGTTTTATCGGCCGATATTACATCTAACCCCAAGTCAATTAATACTTGCTCCATTTTTTCAGGTGAATGCGGTTGGCTCATTGCTGTAAAAGTTTAAACGTTGTTCTATTAATTTGATTCTTTTCAATTCGTAATTTTTACCAACCGGGAAAAAATAACCATTATGAGGATTATAGCTTTCAGGTTTGTTATTGTCAATATCACAAATTAATGCATTAGCTTCATAGGTATTAAAATGTTTTTTTATGAGAAGCCTACCTATGAGTTGACAAATTCCATTCTCTCCAAATCCTTTTTCTTTAGCCGTTTCTAAAAGTATTTGATATAATACTTTCATTGGTCTTTTGTGATTTTTATTTTCCACGATAAAAATGTTTTTTAAGATGTGTACCTTGGGAATTGTAACTCGTTGCATTCTTTAATTAAGGCTGCAATCTCTATAGCCTCATCAATTTCATACATGCCAATAGATAAACACTCTATAAACCTGTACATTATTTGATCCTCTATACAATGAGCCTTATCAGGGTCAGCAATCGACCTCTTTACAATTTCGATGTCTAGTTTAACATCATTTAGGGTGTATTTATCCATAATATTTAAGTTTGATTTGTCTTAGGTTTTTAAGGGCATCCCGCCCCTCATCAAAAAGCTACTTTAGTATAACACCAAGGTAAATAAAGCCTTTATTAAATTAATATTTGTTTTGGTTGTAGCTCCGGCCTTTGAACCGGTAAGACGATAATGATAAAACTATTTCATGATACAAAATGTTTGATTAGACAATAGGCTATTACTACACCGAGCAACATGCCTCCAACAACTATCTTTTCACGATTACGCAATACAAATAAGCGGAACCTTTTTTTTATTCTGTATCGCATACCAAGAGATTATTTAGGTTTTTTTCAGCTCTTTCTATTTCCTCAAAAACTATCTCATTAGCGTCTCCTATATAATGAATCATTTGAGTTACCGGCAATTCTATGACGCAAGCAATACGTTGAGATATACCCCTTAAAGCTATCTTAATACAGATTGTTAACTTTTGCTCTTTTATATTTACTTCTAAATAAAAATTAGAATCATCACCTATATCGAGTGTGAATCTTTGCATGTCAAATCTTCTATAAAACTTATCAAGCTTTCTATCTACTATGATCGGTGATTTATGAAGATGTTTTTTAATGACAACAATGCAATCAAGTATCAAACAATAACTTTCATGTTTATACTCCTTTGTTACAGTAAATTTTTCAGGTATCATGTTTTGTATTTTGTTATTCCACTCATCAAAAGTAATTATATTTTATTATTATACCAAATAATATATTATTATTTTTTAAAATATTTTTAAAATAAAAAACCCAACTATTTAAGTCGGGTTTATTTTTAATTCTATCACACAATCCTTGCACCAATATTTATAACTCTCGTGTGCTGTGTATGGGTTTTTTAATATTTCCTTAATCGGCGGCATAACCATTTGATTAGCGCAATTATTTTCGTCATATCCGAATTCCTTAGAACAATGATCACATTTATAATAATGAATTTTATTATTTGGCGTTGGGCTTTCAGATTTGTAAACGACTTTCATTTTAGGAATTTATTATTAGCTGCCTTAATATCCCTTTAGTTTCCTCCGGGAAATCTTTACTCAATACCCAATTTAAAAAACCTAAGTTACTCAATACCGGCGAATCTTTATTTGGTCCAAATGCCCAACACACCTCCCCGGCACTATTACGATACAATTTTTGAGAATTGTCTACACGTTTTTTATCTCCCTGCAATAAATCATCAAGCTGTTGAGGTGTTACATCATCGCTATAGAATTTATCTAACAAATGAAATAAAATCTTTACGGTTGCATTTGTGTCGGCATGTGCCCCATGTGCTCCGTCCAATTTATCTCCAAATATTCTCTCATATACAGCCTCCAATGTATTGGGGTAATGATACGTATATAGTTTATATGCATCAACTTGATTTGTGCCGGGATTGGGATATATTAAACCTACTCTTTGAAATTCAGTAGATAATAAAGGAATATCAAAACGATCAGAATTATATCCGGCAAGGTCACAATCTGAAAGATAGGAAAACAAGGCTTTTGATATTTGTTTAAACGTTGGCCGGTCTGCAACCATTTCATTAGTTATGCCATGTATCAAAGTTGCCTCCGGAGGTATTTCTATGTTTGGATTTAAAAGATACCTTTTTTCCTCTTTTTGCCCGTCTAGGTTTATTTTAATAACTGCTATCTCAACAATCCTATCAATCTCCGGGTTTTTGCCCGTAGTCTCCAAGTCGAAAAAAACGATAGGTTTACTTATTTGCATTTTTTAATATTTATCTGTTTTTAAATCTAGTTTTCGCCAACGGAAACCTTTATATAAAATCTCTCCGCTATCTGTTTTCCATTTCATTTCTGAAAAGTCAAACCAACCAATAAAATGTTGATCAATTTTTTTAATGTAAATCAAAACATCTATTGATCTAAGTCCGCGTGTACCATCCCGTATATCCGGCCAATCTTTTAGCGTGTTTTTCATTATTAAGATATTTCTCTTTGCGTTACCATATAATTAAGCAATTCATCAATTATTGCGGTTTGGAATTCCCTTGTTTTATCTTTTGCTCCTGTCTTTAAATGAATCTGCTCCTCAATTATAGTATTACATAAATCATTTATGTTTTGATCAAAAGCCTTTTCGCTTAATAAAATACATCCCTCATGAGCGCAACCCAAAACACCCGATTTGTCGAATTTAGCTATCTCAATAGGGAAGTCAATAGAATAGTTGTGTTTATCAAAAAACTCCAAACATTCATTTATTTTGAGATCGTATTCGTTTTTAGATGGAATTAATTTGTAAAGTGTCCCATCTTCATTTATTGTATAATCATTAGCGAAACTTTCTTTTCCTGCTGCTGAATAAATGTTTTTAAATAAAAGCGTTGGCATGTATATACTTTTATCATCCGAATTATCATCAATATCAAAACTCTTTGGCATTAATTCATTTTCATCAATCACCTCTTTAAATTGATTAGATATTTTATTTTGAATGCTTGCATATTCAGATATAGTGCCCTCAATAGAATTTTCATTTTTAGCACCTCTTAAGGCTTCAATTATTACATCTTTATTATCACATTGATATATTAATTGCCAAATCTTTTCCTCAACGGTCCAAAAATATCTTACGAGCCTATTTTCGTCTATGAGTATATCATTGAAATCATAATCAAATACACTAGTTTTGTTTGTTTCAAAACACTTTATTCCTTTTCTGTATATGTTCGCTTTTTCACCTGTTTTCTTTAGAATTCTGCCAAACTCACATTCAAACAAAACCTCTTTGTTTTGAGAAAAATAATCATTGAAGTTTTGTGTAAAGCTCAACGCATCATCTTTGTTTTCTATATAAAAATGAGTTTCATTTTCTTTTGGTGCCATTTCTGCCACAAATTCCATTATAACACCGCCCTCATCTATTGCGTTACAATATATCTCTCTCAAAGCTTGCCACATTCTCCAATCCTTACCCATGTCGGTAGTTATTGACGTTTCTTTGCCATCAATGTAAATAACGTTAAATGTTTTATCTTTCCAATTCTTAGGTTGTGTATTAACCGATATAGGGTTTAACCCTGCGTAAATAAAGGTTTCATAATTATTACGTAAAAGATAAGCCAAAGCGTATTTCGTGCCGGAACCAAATTGGCCTATTTTAGAACTATCACCCACTTTTGTAGATGCTCCCATTAGATGTAAAGCCTCCGGCTCTATTATACCATCATTTTTAATTTTAATGTACTTCATTTGAATTTATTTTAACAGTTTGAAAATAAGTTTTGATTTGTCTTTAGCTCATGCAAAATGAAAAACCTCATTTCATTATCCAAAGCAAAAAGGAAAAGCAATATATTTCTATGTTTTTCCAAATATTTATTTACTATATGCTCAATAAGTCTATCGTTTTTATCATTAGAAAACAAATAAACAATCAAAGCATTATTTAGCTTATTTTGCAACTCAAATAATTTCTCTGCCAATTCTTTAAATTCAAAAGATCCGCTTCCTTTCATTTTTTCAACATGAGAGTTAAAAGATTTTTGATCTCTTTTAGCGTTTTCTAAAAACGCCTCGTATTTGGATAATTTCATTTTATGATTTTAATAATTCGGTTACAATACTCAATACTCTTGGCGCGGGGTTGTGATCTTTAATGTAAAGCTCAATCCCTTTGTGTTTAGCCACATTAACGCCGTTTTGGATTTTCTCAAAAGTCTCTTTATTAAGAATTAACTTTTGCTGTAAAGCATCCAACGATTTAAATGTTGGTGTTGCCTGTACTTGGTCTTTGTTTATCATGATGGTTAATTTAGTTTATAAGTGGCTTTTGAAATTCTATCAAAATGTTGTTGGCAAACCTGTCTTATTTTAGCCTTGTAGTTTTGATTCTTACGTACTTTTTCCGGAGCTAACTTTATAACGGTTTCGTATATATCGGTTAATGTTGCCTCCCGGTTTAACTCCTCCAAAACTTCTCCTACTATAACGCGCCAAGTTTTGTTTTGATCTAAAGAAATGCCCGCTATAAATATTTTTGGTCTAAGGCTTATGTGATGCCCTTGTATTCCGCTTTGCTCGATCATGTCCGAATTATACTCATTATAGCCAATCAATATACTTGGGGCGTTTGCCCGATCCCCAACACGGCCGTCTTGATAATGAAAATTAATTCGGCCTTTTATAAATAGAATGCTTTCGGCATGAGGGAAAACATAGTATTGCATTGCCGTTGTTTCGGTTCGTGCAAATATTAAAGCGGTTCCGTTTTGATGCAATGCCATTTTCTCAAGCCATTTGCCAAGCTGATTGCCGTAAGGAGGATTAAGCCATACACGGCCAAACCAAGGCAGTAATAAACCGTCGTCGTCAATAGTCATGTGATTTTTTGCCGTGTCCCAAGGTCTATTTATTGGGCTGCATGGGTCAAGATCAAAATTACCTAAGCTTTTTATCAATGATGGAGGCGTTAACCACACATCATTATTGTCTGTGTTTGTGTTGAAATTTTTACCCATTTCTAAACCTCCATGTCAGGGGCAAAGTAATTGCCGTTTATATTATACAAATCTATTTTGCTACTCCAACCGCCGCCTAAGCTATCGTTATAAGTTCCGGCGGGTTTTATTTCAATTCCGAATTCCTCATAAGACCTATCAACCGTAACAATAAACTTCTCCGGGGTGTCCTTGTAAACATTATCAAAACGCCAATCACCAAAAGACGGGCCGGGTATCATGTAAGGAATTATTTCACCATTTATAACAACTTTTATATCGTAAGCATTATAAATGAGGTAGCTTTTAGATTTGGTTTTTGAGCCGTTTTTTCGCCTTAGCTTATCCATAGAGTCAAACTCTAATTCTTTTCTCAAACTTATGCCGCTAATCTCTGAAAGATATTTAAGCATTGAGTAAGGCCCTCCGGGGTTTTCTTTAGTATATTGAATCATGATTAATATTTGATTACCGTTTTATTAAAATGATCTATAGTTATATCACCCCGGTTAAGCTGCATTAATAAATCTCTCCCGGCTTCAACTCCTAAGTTGAATATTTCATTTTTCTCATTCCTAACTGCGTTTTTGGCTTGTATTGAAATATCCTCTTTTTGTTTTTTTATATCTCTAACAACTTCGTTTAAAATTTTTACAAATTCAATAAAAGGCTCTGCAAATGCTTTTGGCACCGTATAAAATACAGTACTATGACCCGTGTTAGCCCTCAATGTTAACTCTCCTTTAGTTGGTGCGTTTGGGTTGTTTATACGCTCTAATACTGCTGTTGCAAATTTATTTAAGGTATTATCATCAAATCCCCAAGATGAAAGCCCATTATACCAGTCTCTAACTCTTACATATTCAACAAGACTCTCGGATGTAACCGCTTTACCTAATTCCATTATTTTTTTGCAATCTTCACAAAGTTTATCTTTTGAGTATCTTGGTTTTTGTGTGCCGTCTTTGCCACACCCTTGGCAACATTCTTTACCTTTATACATAGCTTTAATTTTTAGCTTATTATTATATTTTAGTAGTGATTTAGCTTTTTTTTATTTAGATATAAATTGAACTTGTAAAATACCCATTATCAAAAAGTCATAACGATACTTTCGACCGTTAATCACTTTATCAAAGTATTTTTGTTTTGTTTCCTCCGGGGTAATTGTGACCATGCTTGTTTTGTCCTGCAATAACTTTACAAATTTACCGGCGGAAATAAGATTACTTTTTTTATCTCCTTTCATTCGCCAACGAATAATAAAGTTTTTGTTTATATAAGCCCTTAATTGATCATCAGATTTTAACGCACCTGAACGTGTTGAGATTGTTTTTGTATTTTCCACGATACAATGTTTTTGTTATTATTCCACACGTCAAATATAATAAAATATTATTATTTAAAACAAATATATTTTATTATTTATTTTAAATAAAAAAAGCCCCTCAATTGGGGCTTTGCTAAAATGGGAGATCGTCGTGCTCTTCCTCCGAGTTATTTGACCCGGCTTGAGGGTTAGTATTTGTTTGGTTATTATGGTAAGCATCCGCCGCGCTTCCCGGTCCTTGATAACCTTGCTGAACGGGTGCCCCTGCTGCTGCCAGTAGTTCAATCCTCCAACCTTGTATTTGGTTAAAATACTTTGTCTCTCCTTGAGGGTTAACCCATTCTCTCCCCCTTACGTTAAAAGCTACTTTAACGGGTTGACCAATTGTAAAGCTATTCAACAAATCACATTTGTCTTGAGTAAACTCAATTAGTATCGTTTGGGGGTATTGCTCGTCAGTTGTTATAACTATTTCCCTTTTTCTAAAACCACTTTCGCCATAAGTCGTGGTTTCGCCTATTACTTTAATCCTACCGAATAAATCCATACTACTATGTTTTTTTAGTTTCTATATTAGTTTTATACCCATGATAACCGGGTTGATATATTTTATTTACCCAACCGTTTTTTGACTTCAATAAAATTGCTTGGCCGTGAGTCATGGAGTTAACAATGACTTTATCCCCTTTTGTTGATACTACATCAACAATTGTCTCCGGGGGTGTATTGGGTGCGTTGTTATTTGAATTTCTTGCCGCCATGTATTTTTGATAATTGAAATTGATATGATAATTCGGGATTGTTTTCTAACTCTAAGTTACAAGGGTTGCATGATGCCAACCAAAACCTTTCATCAATATAAAGGCTAATTTTGTTATCTCTTGCCCAATCATCCGCAAAACCACGTCTTCCCATTCTATGCTCAACAGTTGTTGCAATTTTTGTACAATTTTTTCCGTGAACCTTACAAAATTTATTTTTCTCCAAAGATAAAAAAGCGTCTCTTTTTAAATCGTAAATAGGTTTTTCCGCTTTTCTCTTTTCAGAAATAGGATTTATTTTCTTTTGTACTTTTTTTTCTTTTCTTCCCTCAACCTCTAATTGGCAAGAATATGAGCAATATTTTTGTGTTGAATTATACAATTTAAACTCTTTGTTGCAATTCGGGTTTGCGCAATTTTTATGGGTTTTTTGTTTCACTTTTTAAAGTTTTGATTTACCAACTATCCAAGGTGCTCTTTTCCAAAAATAAACTATCCTAGCCAATAACCTCAAGCAATACAAAATACAGGTTAGAAATGCTGCGCCTATAATCACAATAAGCACCCATATAAAATGAAAAAATGATTTCATAATTCTAATTTAAAAAGGGGCATAAAAGCCCCTTGTTATTAATTAAGATCCGCCTCGGCTGTAGCTTCAATTTCTTTAGCTGCATCCTGTTGCTCTCCATCAAGAATGCTCATTTGGTTTTTAGAAATGCCGCGTTTCTTTAGTTTCTTACGGTCAATTTCCTCTTGCTCTTCAATACTATATTGCTTGCGTTTGTTTTGGTGTAAAAAGCCATACGCCTCAATCTTTACCTTTTCAATAAGTCCCTCAACAGTTTTTTCAATAGCCATTGCATCGGAACCAAAACGAATAACCGGGCAATTAACTTTCATTTGGCCGTTTAAGCATTGCATAAAACCATTTATTTTAACGCCCTCTGTCTCTCCCTCTCCCATCATAACAATACCGATAACCTTAACTGAATTATCGGCGGACTTGGCTCCTGCCATTGCTTGCTTAAGGGCGTCGCCATTCTCTTTTACATTTTCCCTAGCAAAGTCCCAACCCTGTTGTAAACCTAAAGTTCTTGATAAGTGAGGCTTTAAAGCGTCCAAAGCTGCTAACAAATCCGGATGAGGCACGTCTTTTGGTTTATCTTGGTGCCCGTCCTTGGTCCCTGTTTTCTCTTCCCAATCTATAACAAGCAATTGTTGCTTTTCATTATAGGTTAACTTTTTCAATAAAAAGTTTTCATAATTGACGAAACGTATTTTTTCGCCCTCCTTTTTTTCGCTCATTGTATGTAATTTTAAATTAATATTCAATTTTAGAATCCCAACAAATAACTTGCCCCTCAAAACCTTTAAATGGTTTTTGCCTCAAAAAGAACCAATTCATAAACTCAATGTTTGTTAATCCGTCGTTTTTGGCAAGAATAGATTGCTTATCATGTTTTAAATAATCCGGAGAGTCATTTAAATAAACAAATCCTAAATCATCAAACTTTACAGGAAAGATATTTACCTTAATATCCGGAGCAAATTTAATTTGCTTTGATCTATAAGGTTTTTCACTCCAAACCCTAAAACTGACTAATTCACCTTTTTTAATACTTTGACCTTTTCTAACAGTATGTGACTTTGTTTTATCGGTTTGCTCAAGGTTATCAAAAAAATCATTTATTGTTTTTTCGTCAATATTGGGATTGTTGTTTATTAGCCAATTTTTATAACTTATTGAACTATAATTTATGTCTAAGGTATTTAATATCTTTTCAACGAAAAGCGTTTTATTTCCTGCTGAATCATGCCCAACCGGGAAAGTTCTTGAAAATGTTCTTGCCTTACTCATTTGCTTCTCCATTTTCGTTTAAAGTAAATAAACTGCTAGGTTGGAACTGTAAACCTAGCATGTTCAAATAAATAGGCTTGCCCTCGTTTATGGCTTTCAAATCATCAACATTTGGCATCCATGCTGTAATGAAGTAAGGAAAACCGCTTTGGTTAACGCCTGTTTGCGCCCTTAACGGTGTGCACTCCTCATCTGTCATAGTGCTAGGCTTTGTTAATGTAATGTTTGCTCCGGGGAAATCAATTGCCCTCATAAGTTATTGTTTTTTGATTAATATTTTAAATGCATATTTAATACCATACGCAACCGCATCACTTGCTTTAGGAAAATTTGAACCTAATGTTGAAATCTTAAGCGTTTCATTAAAATACACGACCGCAAAGAATTTATTTTCAATTTTTTTCTTAATACCCGGATAAACAATTATCCCTTTTGACTCAAGAAAAGCCAAATAATATGCGTTTTGTTCAATGTCAGGTTTGCCATAAAAATCAATTTCATTAAAATCGAATAAGTCCATGTGATTAGCCCTATAATAGGCGTTGAACTCTTGGCGGGTTTTTAAATCTTCTATTTCCATTATTAAAATTTTATAGCCTCAACAGCTTCTTGGTTGGTTATTTTGAATTGTGGTTCATCCTCAAAATTCATGAATATATAAATTTGTTGAATCTCTATTGAAGTAATTACATTATAAAAGCCATGCCCCTCAACGTCGCCTCTATCGCTGTGATAAGTTCCCGGCTCTTCTCTTTCGCTTTTATAAGCTATTAACTCAACTATTAGCTCATAGTTATCTTGAGTTGATTCATCAAAATAAGTTGATGTAAGGGCAATATGTTCATCTGATTTGTGAGGGTCAGCTAGTTGATTTATGTCTTGCAGATTTTGCAATAACATTGATTTTATATTTTCCACGATATAAATGTTTATGTTTTTACTGTAGCAAATATAATAAAATATTATTACTATCAATAAAATATTATTATTTAAATAAATCTGTTTTCTTTTTTACAATCCTTTCATTAACCCAACCGGGATTTAATTTCAATCTTTGAATTCCAAAATAAGAAATGCAAAGAGCATCGGATGTATTTAGATTAACCTTGGCATCCGGGAAAGTCCTACCCGCAAATAACTTGTATTTATTTTTACGTACTGCTTTTGTATCTCCCTTTGAAGTTAAACAAAGTTCCGATTGCCAAGTAATTGGAGCCACTTCAACAAATGGTATATTATGAAAAACCAAACAGCTTTTTAACTCTGCAAATTGATCTAGCATTTTTTTAATACCGTACTTTTTACCGTCCTCTTTATCGTCACTATCGAATATCTGAACCTTTTCAACGAATGCAATGATCTCATCGTTATTGTTTCTTATATCTTTCAGGTATTCGTTAAGTTGTGGTAATGTTGCCGGCATAGAGACAGCATAGGCACGACCTTTTTTAATTATGGCTATTCCGCCGCCTTTTCCGGGGTCTATGCCTATTATTGTCCTTTCCATTATTTGTATTTTTCTAATGTTAATGCAACGGCTTTTAAATGTGACTTAAAGGCCACTTTGATATAATAATTTCCCGTTTGCTGATCTTGCCTAAAGAAAACATAACCATCATGTGTATTTTTAACCTGATCGTATTGTTTTTTGCTCACCTGAATTGGTTGATCTAAAATTAAATCCATTTTAAAATTTGTGTTCGTTATCCCTTAATTCAATAAACTTTTGCTTTGCAACTATAGTAGCTGCCATGTCGGTAATCTCTTTATCTCCAACATCGGCAAGCCTCCTTTGCCTTTCCGCAAGCCTCACCTCTCTGTCTGTATCTCTAAGCAGGAATTTTACAGTATCTACAATGTCATGTTTTAAAACAAATTCGGCGTGTTCTAGCTGATTATCTGTAAACATAAAGTCGGTATAGTCTAATAATTTCCTGTCAATCAATAATGTTTTCACTAATTTCCAATCAACCCATCCCATACGGTTAATGTATTCATGACTTTCATTAATTAAATCATTAAGATATTTTGTCGTGTCGGGGGCTTCCGGTTCTTTTTCCTTGGGAGCTATCTTTTTGTAGTTAAGGGCAATTTCATTTTGGGTTAGTTTTCTTGTGCCCTCGTACTGTCTAAATGATTTGCCATTTTTTAGAAATTCAACATCAACCCAATGAACCATTTGTTTTATCCTGTCAGATAATCGGCCGTCGTAACATCTTGCTAACTCATCAATATTTAAATTTGTGGTTCCGTAAGTTTTCCAACCATGTTTAACCCACATTTCATAACGATACAAAAGAACAAACCTCAAAACATTAATCATGTTTTTACTTTTCTTGATTTGAAAGTTTTTATTATCACCCTCATCACCAATATCATCAATGTACAGGTTTTTAACCTTAATGAAGTCTTTTAAAGCATCCTCCCCGTTTTCAATGCAGTAAGTAACCAAATCTTTTGCGGTTGTTCTTTTAAAAATGTTTCGGTTTTCTATACGTCTGCAACGGTGTTCAATAACATCGAAAAAAAATGATTTGCCTTGGCCGTAATGAGGGCTATACATGATTATACCTCTCCCGTATTCAATTTCAGGGTTATTATCTAACTCAAAGAAAACATCCAAACAAAAACTATACTTGCTTTGTATGGAGTTGCTCGTTATGAATTTTTTCACAAAAAACAATTCGGCCTCCTCTTTGAATCTATCAAAGGCTATTTCGGAGGGCTTTAATTTTTTATTTTCTTGTGTCATAATAAATCTTCGCTTGATGATACAGAATCAACAAAGTTTTGAGAACCACCGGCGGCGGTTAAATTGTCTTTGCTATCCTCTGCATTTATTAGATAACCATTAAACTTTTTACCAAATAACGTTTCGGGCCTCAACCATTGTCTCGTTTTAGGGTCGTTTTTCCACTCGCTTACTTTAAAATCAATAACTTTCTTAAAATCCTCAAGCGTGTATTTTTTTTCTTTTATACGCGCCTTTATATCTATTTGATTAGATGCCGATTTAATTTCAAAACCTTTTTTACCTCCTTTTTTTTCATTTAGGTATTGTAATATTTCCTCCGGTAAACTTGGCAAATCAAAAGAAATAGATTTAAAATCATCCTCCGGAGTAACGGCGTCGCTTTGAAAAAGGGACAAAGATTCTTTAGTATTATTAATTTCTTTTTTTAAAGTATTATTATTATCTATAGTATTACTATGTGTGGGGTTTTTTCCGTCCCCATTTTTTACCGGTTCGGGTTTTTTACCGTCGCCGATTTTTTCCGATACGGGTAAAACAGGACTTGAATTTAATATTATGTCATTTGCCGCCCAACTCCCGTCCGGATTCCTTTTTTGGCAAACATCAATCCAACCTGTGTCATAAAGCTCTTTCATGTATTTACGCCTAGCATCATCTTTGCAGCCTAAAGCCTTATTTACTCCCTGACTGTAAAACTCCCAATTATCGGGCTTACTACATAACCAAACAAATAAAAACCGGGCATGTCTCGATATAGAATCGTTATTTATTAACTCGTTTGGTGTTTGAGTAAAATCCCGCCTTAAATTGTTCCTAACATTCATAATTAAAATTTATCCCAATTTTCTTTAACCCAAGCATCACAATCAATACAACGTTGGTTTATTGCCTGTATAAGCTCCTCATCCTTTTCAAAGTCAAAGCTTATAAGTCTCTTTTCCGCCGGTATTTCAACGAAATCGGATGTATCTAAAGTACCAAGGACAAAGTTGTACATCTTAAGTCCCTCTTTAGTATATATGTGGTTCTTAATTATTTCATAGGCCTTATCCTCCGGAATCTGATCATAGGGAACGTCATTTTTCCAAGCCCAATCCTTAAGCTCTTTATCTACTATAGAAAAAGGGGTATCATTTAACGTATAACAAACTTTTCCTTTTTCAACCTTTATCAGATCCATGTACGTATGAATTTGATAAATATTGTCTTTGTTTGTTAGTTCAGTTTCACCAAATGGAAATGTAAAAATGTTGTAACTGCTTTTGTTGTCTATTACAAAACCAAGTATTTCAACATCGGGATTTCCTGTTTTGTAATCATCTTCATAAAAATTACGGCTCTTAGGTAAAAATACATTTGGAAACAAAACATCTTGAATTAATTGAAATCCGTCTTGCTCTGTTGCATTGCCTTTTTCTATTGGCTTACTTGTAAATTCTTTTTTCCTCCCGTACTTTCTCTCAATTATCCATTCACGCAAGTAAGTTTTACAGGTTTCGGAAAGCTGTTTTATATGCTTAACATTTTCCAAGTTGTGAATTGTTATTTTTAAGCCCGGTATTGTCTCGTTTTTTATTTTTAATGCGGATTTACATTGTTGGTCTTTAAACGCCGCTAATCGAACCTCAAGACCCTTAAGCCTCTCTTTGGCTTCTATGTATTTATCAAGATTGCTTTTTTCTTTAGGCTCTGTCATTATAGCCCCAACTTTAGAGGCTCTGCATTTGAATTTAATTGGCTGCTGCATCTTTTAATAATTTTACTTTTGTTTTCTTTAATAAATCTTTGTTCACGTCGTTTAGTTCAATATTGTCGAACTGTAATAGAGCGTTAATGTCTTTACATTCAATGATGAAATTATAAATCCTTTGTTGCTCCTGATCAATTGGCCCGTTGCCCTCTTCATATTTGGCAGCTTCATTTTGCTCATCGTAAGATTTAGCACTCTCTTTACAAATATTGAAATGTTTAGCCGTTTCTTTCTTTTGTTCGTCTGTTAGCGTTTTCCAATACTCCTCAAGTGCAACAACTCCTTTTTCACAAATAAGCAAAGCCTCTGATTTGATTCTCTCTATTTCAGGACTCCCCTTTTCTCCCTTATCCAACCATGCACGTATTTTTTTACCGGTTTCCATAGTCAAATAATTGTCACCTTTCCCAAAAGCTTCTTTTAAAAATGATGGAACCTTTGAGAAAAATTGGTTTTTGCCCTCGTTATACATCATGATTGATGCCGTCATTTCAAACATGAAATTTTTCTCGCATATTGGCTGTATTCCTAAAGAGACAGGTTGAGCCGGATTTTTAAAGTCGGTTTTTTCCCTTGCCCTGATACAGCAAATAATATCCATGTCAGATTGTAAAAGAACATTCATAAACTTCTTATGCTCCCTTTTGGCTTCAATCCAATTGGCTACTTTTCGCGGAGATCCATCGGCCTTTGGTGCATTTGCTATATCATCACAACCGCCGTCTCCCTCCCACTCGTGGGTAACACTATCAATAACCAAAACCTTTACACCCGCCTCTTGGAACTCTTTTATAGCTTCCGCATATCTTGCCGGGGAAAACGGAGGGTAAAGATCACCTATTAAAAAAGGCCCGTCCAATACTCCTGCATATAAAGAGCCTCTTTTATTTTCAGAATCTAAAAAACCGATCTCCTCCGGTTTGTTTACCATTCCTCTTGCTACTAATAACGCGGTGTAAGTCTTGCCGCTTCCGGATGGTCCGGCTATTCCTATTACTGCTTTTGATTGACCGCTTTTAACCGGCCTTATGTCTACTATCGGCATACTTTAATTTTTTAATTCTTTTTTTTAACAAAGTCTGTTATTTCACATTCGCAAATTGCAGCGATATTTAAAAGGTCTGCAATCACTTTCGGCGGGTTCTTTTTCCATTTTACGAAAGTGTCCATAGTCGTTTTGATTTCTAAGGCAAGGGCTTTTTGCGTCTTATCCTTTAGTTCCGGGTGTTTTTTTCGATACTCTTCAATTGCTAGTTTTACATCAATACTAACATCTTCCGGTTTGATTAAAATTTTCTCTTGTGGCATGTAATTATTATTAAAGTTTATATTAATTCGGGCTTATAATTTCAAAAGGGGAATAATCAATTTTTTTATAAACCTTTTTAACCGGCTCCTCATATTGTTTATTTAAGCAGCTAATAGGATTATAAAAATTAGGGTCTTTAATATCTACTTTGAACGGTTTTTTGTTCTTAGATATTTCTATGATTATAGGATAAGATTTACTTGAGTTTTCCACGACTTAAGGTTTTATGTTTTGACAAATGTAATAATTATTTATTACTTGAAACAATATTTTTATATTATTTTAATAAATAAAAAAACCGGCCTTTGAGTAGACCGGTTTAAAAACATATTTTGCTTTTTGCTTGTTATCGTGGAATAACATTGCAAATATATATCATTTATATTTTACTATCCAAATATTACTTTAATGAGTGTCTTATAATTATATTTTATTGTTTTAAAAGTCGGTGTTTGATTATATCAATTAAAAGTATATCTATATATGGCTTTTTAAGGAAAACCTCTTAAATCAAATATTCTATTTTTTTCGTTCTATTCTCACAACTTTAGCCTCTCCGCATTCATTATAATTTTTGGCTGTAAATTCTTTCTTTCCCAAGAATCTAGTTTTGAAAAATAAAAACCTCCATTCTTTGCGCTCCCAATACGCAACAATATCATTTTTGTTACTTATATCTCTTGAGGTAATATTCAGTTTTAACGAATCGTTTTTGTATTCTATGAAGCCTTTTATTTTCAAACATTTGGTACTATCTACAAAAGGCATAGAGTACACTTTATTTTGTTTTATATAAGACAGCAATGGTGTAAAATCTGTTTTCCTCGAAACTGTATCTCTATATTTTAGAACTTGAGAAATAATACTTTCAATCCTGTTAGTTTTTATATTGTCTTTTTTAAGCTGATCTAAGAGGGTTTTATTGTCTCGTTGTAGATAGTTATTGATTCCGTCCAAATCTTCTATCTGTTGCTTAAATTTAGCGGTCTCCTCGACTCTTTCCATTTGCTTATTAATCAAAGCTATTTCCTTTTCGTGTTTTAGGTCCTGAATGTAAAATATACCAAATAGTATAAACAAGGCTATTGCTATATAGCCTATTACTTTTAAGATACCGGAGTATGGTTTTAATGATTCTAACATTTTAGTTTAATTTTAAATTGATTAAACAAATGTATATAAAAAAACCGCCGGGGGATGATCGGCGGTTTTAGGCAGCAATGAAATAAAGTAATTCCACAAAAGTAATTATACAAATATATAAATATTATCTATTCCGAAAACTTAAAGTCATTCAATCTATTTATCCATCCTTTGATGAATCTTTTGTTAGTGTACTTTAGTAATTCGGCCTCGCTTGCTTTTCTGCCAATTTTCTCCTCATATTTGGCAATAGAGTTTTTTACATTGTCATTTAGGAATTTAACGCGGGCTAAAAATATCTCATTGAAAAACTTTTTTTGGTCTTGGGCATTTAAAGCACAAATAGTTTTTTCTCCAACCTCTCCATCATCAACAACCCCCAATATTCTTTGAGGTATCTTTATACCCCAAACCCCGGAACCCCAAACCCAATCAACCAATATATTTGCAATACTTTGATTGTTTATCTTGTCAGCTTGCCACCTATTCCAATATTGTTTTAATACTGCTGAAAAGTCGTTATAATTTAAGAGTTTAATATCTGCAACGTCAATATCTCCATCCCCGTCTTTGTCATATCCAACTTGTTTCCAAGTTCCAATTGTTACACCCATGTTGGTTGCTCCGCCTTTGTCGGTTGGATCGTTTACAAAACCGCCCTCCCATTTAGCAATGATTGGTGATAAATTTTTAATGTTAGCCATAATAAAATAAGTTTAGAATTATAGCTCAAAGATATTGATTTAGTGGTTTATATTTTTGTTTAGGGTTTCAAATGCCTCTTTTACATCTTTTTGCATTTGTACTTCTTTAACTTTATCCTCAAGTTGTAGACTTTTATTAAGGAGTTGCTTTGCTTCAATTTTTAATTTATCTACTTTCTCAATATGCTTATCCAAATCAGTTCGGATAGGTATATTATAAATTGTGCTATCAACAACAACGGATTCCTTTTTTACATTTACCGTGTCGGGCAATGTTGATTGTCCCGGATTTGTTGAAGTGAAAATTAAAAATAATATGATGCAAATTTGTTTCATTGTTTATTGTTTTTATCCAAATTCTTTGCCGTCCGGTCAATAACCTTACGTGTTTGAGTTATAGTTCTAATAGCGTCCTTATAATCTTTTTCTAATTGCTGACTTTTTTCTGCGTTATAAGCCTCTATTTTATCCCTGTATTCGTTAAACTTGTTTACATGATAATCTTGTATTTCTCTTTTTTCCTCCTCACATTTTGCCAACGTGCTAATGTACTCATTATTAATACGCTCATTTTTAACCCTTTCCTCTTTTAACTCTATTTTTAACGCTTTGTTATCATCCATAACGTCGGCGTAATAATAACCTAAAAACAAAGGTACACTAAATGCTATAATCAAACATAGTACAATTACTTTTTGGATTGGAGGCAATTTAATTAGCTGCCTAAGTAAAGGCAATATCTCTTTATGCATTGTAGTCGGTTTTAGTTGTCTCAAAATTAGCTATTAAAATACTTTTAACTCAATATTGGCAAAAAAAATACCCATATCTTTTGAATATGGGTATTTTGACGAATTAATTTGCATTTAATCTAAATGCCTTTCCTAATAATCTCTTTTTTAATTTGATCGGCCTCCTCTTTACTTGAGGTTGTAATGATAACCTTTGATGAATCGGTAAGGTTTGGCCCAAGATAAGTGATTGCCGCGACTCCTGCCATTGCCAAAACTGCATTCCAATTAATCTCAAAATCACCTCCCGCAATAACTGTGTTCATCGCTTCATAGATAATTGGCAGGATAGCCCCCAAGATTGCCCTTATAAGTCCCCTTGATAAATCTCTTAGGTTCCATTGGCCTTGCTTTGATGTAACTACATTTTTCATATATTAATATTTAGGGTTTATATACTGATTTAAATATTTTGCTATGTGATAACAGTATATCAGAAAAACTAAAATAAACATACTAACAACCCACGCTATAAAATAATCCCTTGAGTTGAAATTAACATGCACCTGATATGAGTTAATCGCTAATATTCCGGTAAAACCAATCGTTGCTATCTTTCCAAATGATCTCATTTCTTTATAATGAGCAAATAGAAATATCCAACCGGCAACGCTAAAGTCAAAGTAATGTTTTATTTCTCCCTCATGAATCCCATAAAATCGATCATAAAAAATAAAATACTCAACATCTAGCCAAAACATGCTAAAAAGATAAAAGCAACATATAATATCTATGTGCCTTTTTAAAAAAGTACTCAAGTATATTAATATGTTGCCTATGTGTTTAGGGATAGTCATAAATTATGGCCTTGGCCTAACTATTGGTTTCTTTGGATTTATCGGCAATATACCCTTTGCATCACTTACCTGATAGTTTGCGGGTATAATAGTAAACTCCCCAAATTCCAATTCCTCCGCAAGTTGCATAGATACAACAAATTGATTATTGTTGTCTTTAAAGGTAAGTCCTAATTCTACTGCTAATGCTTCTGAAATCTTAGCTACACATCTAACCGGTTTGCACATGATAAAAAATTTATTTGTTAATATTATTATAAAGCAAAGATATAAAAAAAGCCTCCCAATAATGAGAGGCTTTAATAATCATAATTTAAAACTTATGCCGTAACCAAAACCGTAACAGTTGCCCCAACTACATTTGAGTAGCTAGGTAAGACCCCAAGAACTCCCTCATTCCTATTTACAACATTTACCGTAAATCCGTTTACAGTAGATGCGGTTAATTTAAAGGTTTGAGTGTTTGTACCTCCCATTATTACAGGCTGTACATTTGGTAATGTTGGGTAAGCCGCCGGATAAGCAAACGTAAAGTTTCCGGAGCTATCGGTTGTACCGGTAAGCTTAACGGTTGCGTTTAGATTCCACTTATAAGCAAACAAATAACGTCCGGGATCACCTGACGGAATATTATCCGGCCTTAGAACTAAATTATTATCATCCGCCGCCGTGCTGCTTGCGTTCCAAACATACACTAAACCGGGAGTGTCTAATAAAGTAATTGGTTGGCCGTCGTTAATTCTGTCTACTTCGGCTTTTAGAGCTGCTTTGCTCTCTACACATAGATAGGTTTGTATCATAACATTATAATTAAAGTAAGGTTAGCCAAAATTATGACTAACCTTAAATATTATAGTTAATGACTTCTTAAATTAAGGCATCACTTTTACGGTATATGAACCCGATGCCGGATCTTTAACGCTTGCGCTATAATTATTGCATTTTAGCGTTACAACTCCGGCGGCTGTAACTCTCCCTGTAAAGCATACCCCCGCTAATTCTGTTGCAGGAGGACCAACAGTTACTACATTACCAATTGCGGCTCCTGAAACGCTTATTGTTAATTCACTTGAGTTGTTTGCTGACGTACTTGGAAAGTCTAATGTTGCGGTTGCCGTGTATATAATTGGTAATTGACCTACTGTAGCAAAATCGGCGGCAACACTTCCGTTTGTACCATAAGCACGCCCATCTACTCTAATGCCTGCAACTACTGGATTGCCAAAATTTACTATATCCGTTGTCCCTCCTGTAAAAGAATGCCCAACTGTTGTGACTGTAGCTGATCGATAAACTGTAGGGCTTCCGCTTGCTGCTATTAATATTTGTGTTCCTGTTCCCGGCGGCGTTCCAATAACTTGACCGGGCGTTAAAATAAGACTTCCATTTATTATTGCAGTTGCTCCAAAAAATGTTGTTGTTCCGGATGCAAATTGTGCCTTAGTTGCGCCCCCTGCTATTACTTGGAATGTTTGAGCATCTGTTGTACCCACACTAACAGTCGTACCCTTTGCGTCACCTCCAATAGTAAGTTTATTGTTTAATCCTGTTGTTAAAGTTGCATCATTTGTAAGTAATGCCCAAGTACTCCATGTACCCCCAAATCTTGCGCGCGTATATACTGTATTAACAGCTTGATATGTATGATAAGTTTGATAAATAGTATTAGTATCACCATTACGTGTGACAACTTCTAATTTTCCTGCATTTGCAACCGGAAAGTTTGTTCCTGCTCCTGCTATTGCATTTGTTTGACAAAAATATAATCCTGTTGTAGTATATGTATTTAAATCGCTTCCAGTAGGTATATCAGTATTATTTACAGTTAAGGTGCTTGCTATTTCTGATTTTGTATTTATCCCTAAAGCATTAATAACCGCAGTAGGGCTAGCCACTTTCCAATTTATATTTCCCGCTTCTCTAACTAAGAACGTACTAATGTTATTTGTAAGAGCATCTACATATTGATAGCCTCCTAAACCATTACTATTTCCGGCAACTATATTAGACCACGTACCCGAAGCATTAGAACCATTTGTGTTAGCTTTTCCATTAAGTTCCAAGAGTCTTGCTACATCTGTACTATTGGTTGGCGCACTTGAAACCGTTGCTTTTCCTGTTACTTGTAATATTTCTCCGTTGTCTGTTCCGTTTCCTATTATAGCCCTACCCTCTTTTGTTAATTTAAGAGCTAAAACATTAGTGTTAGCATTTATAGTTCTAAAGTTTAAACTACCTGAATGAGAGCCTGCCGTAACACCTTCTAAAATTGAATATATAAGACCATAAGTTGCAGTATTACTACTGCTGTTTAATGCTTGAAAATCAATGGCAACACCATCATTTATTGTTTTCGCATCTGAGGCTATTGTGGCACTTCCGGCTAAGCCCCCACCATCTACACCCGTTCTCAATAGCCTTGTAGTTCCTCTTACTTCAAATTTATAATTATTATCAATATTAGCTGTTGTACCTCCTATAATTGTATTTCCATTATTAAACCATGTTTGGTATCTTATTGTATTTGCTTTATTATTTAACAGCAAACCATCATCATTTAGTAAGTTAGCAAAATATACGCCTCCTGTACCTCTTTCTAATTTAAGGCTTGTACCCCCTGACCCATCCGATATAGTAACAGTTCCTGTATTATTTAAAGTCCCCGTTCTTGATTCATTGCCTGTTGTGTGAATAACTGCATTGTCATTAGCCTTTAATGCTAATCCTGCATTTGCGGCGTCAACACTTGGGGCTAATGTAGTTGATGCCGGGGATAAAGAGTTTTGCACCTGTGATGCAGGAGTTGGAAACGGAACATCACCACTACCCAATAATGAGTTGCCTCCAACGGTTTTTATATTAGTTCCACTTACCAAAGTATTTTGCTTTCCTGCTAAAGCTGTATTTACTGCTGTTTTACTTGGCGCAACCGTTGTTGATGCCGTTAAATTGTTTTCAACTTTTGCATCAATAGCCGTTTGTTGCGCCGTTGAAACGGGTTTGTTTGCATCACTTGTATTATCAACATTTGATAATCCTACATCCGTCTTAACCAAGTCAATATTCCCGGAACCTAAAAGCGTTTGAGTTTCTATTGTTTTAATATTAGTGCCCGATACAAGTGTTGCTTGTTTAGTTGCAAGACCTGTATTAACAGCCGTTGCGCTTGGCCCTAATATTGTTGATGCTGCCAAAGAGTTTTGAATCTCTGTAACATTTCCAACTCCAATTAAAGATTGCCCGCCAACAGTTTTGATATTGCCGGCAACCGTGCTGTTTATTATTGTAGAAAAATAAGGCCAAGTTATTTTTCTAACTATACCCTTTGTTGAAGTTGCGGTTTTGTCCCTAACTAGTATATCAACTTTTGTTGTGTCATTTACCGTTAAAGGATTGCCGGTTAATTTCAATGTTCCAATTTCTGTTTGTGCACTCATCAAGTTGCACAAAAGAATAAATAAAATTAAGATTGATTTTTTCATATTAAAGTTTTAAATTATTATACAAATGTAAAACGAACCACTCAATAATTTAGAGTGATTCGCTTTTTTACTAAGGAGCTATATAATTAGGCTCTCCGGGAATATTAACTTTAACGCCTGTCTCCCAATAATGATTTGAAAAAACATTAACATCACCCGTGCCTCCGTACCTCATTGGGAATCTAACATAACCATCAAGATCAACACCAACAAAATAATCTCCTTTTTCGTTTAAATCAAAGGCTCCGGAGTTTGGGGTTATACCTCCAACGGTTTCAACATATCCCTTGCCTATCTTGTAAATCTTACCAAAATCCAACCTAAAAGGCGGCTCATATATTAACTCTATATCATCAGCTAATAACGGACTTTGGCCGGCTCCATAATTGCCTTTACCTTTGTTTAGCATTTTATAGCGTATAATACGGCTGCTATTTGCTGAATTAACACCTCTAAATATTACACTTTGGTATTCATCGACTGTATAGGCTGCTATAGCGTTTATTTTTCCTAGAATAGTAGCTTGTGAATCACCATCATTGTAACTAAAGGTTTTTACTATTGTGATATTATCCTGATTTGATACATAATCGGCCGCGCTGCTTGTAGTATCAACAAAGTCGGTGTCTTGAAAAAGAGTTGCCCCCGGATCGGTCCCGCCATACTCTCCCGGCTCTCCAACAAACTGAACTAAATATAAAACCTCCCGTTCATTTATAGTGCCCGGAAAATATGTTACTGAGTAACTAAAATAATACTCAATAGAATCATCTGTAAAATCATACGACTCTTGATTTACTGTGTCTAAAAAATCGTCAATGCTTGGCAATTCCCCCAATGATGTTATTTGAATATTAGGACCGGGGTTAATGTCGGCCGGAGTAGCAGCTTGCGCGCTCACTTGCCTCAAAGAGCTAGGTAATACATGAGTGTAATTGCCTCCATATGTTCCCCTACCCGTCGTTAGAAAATATAAGTATCTAAAAATAGAAGCACCATTGTATTTTGTGCACTCTATCACAACAGGCGTTGAATGTTGATCAACCAAGAACAATATTGGTATATCATTTAAAAACAAAGCCAACTCTTTATTTGTAACCGTACCGTTGCCCGGTAACAAACCAATGTTTTTCCAAAGCACAATGTTATTTTGATCAACTAGGTTTTCGCGGCTTATCTTTTCCGTTCTCTGCAACGTATTATTGAAAATAGCCAAATCCCCGGCGTTATCTGACGCAACGGGGAATTCGCTTATTTTCTTGGAATTGGCGTTTATTCCATCTATCCATGTGGTTATATCCGCCAACCTTTTTAGTATTGTTTGCTCTAATCCCATTTTATTAATTTTTTAGGTTAGTATTTTATAAAATTACCGTCTCCAATATCTATTAATCCCGGAACATCGGTATTACTTGTATCAATAATATCATTGCCCGAATTAGATAGATTTGTATTTAACGGACCGGCTGTTTTCAATAGGTTAGCTTTTACAACAAAGGTGTTTGTGTCTCCTAAAGGCTCACTAACCTCACAATTTCCATTTTTAACAAAATACACCCCGTCAATCTGTAAAATCTTATGATTAAATGCTTGAACCATTTTACGCATTATTTCTAAGGTAACAGGTTTAAAAACAAACTGAACGGCCTCCCTAACTTGAGAGCTTAACAAATAACTGTTATTGTCGTTTCTGTTTGTCTCACTATCCTCATCTGCAATAGGTATGTATTGCGCTAGCCCCTGCCTAATTAGGTTTTCTATTCCTGTTGTATAAAAAACGTCTGTATTGGTCGGGTTTGAATATTTAATCTCAACAGTTCCGGGCTGTTTGTCTTTTACGTTTATCTTTTCACTCAATAAATGAACTTCACCATAGTTATCATCTATGCAATCAATCTTTATTTGTAAGTTTTGATTATTGTATAGAGAAAAATCAATTGAGAATTCATAAACTTCGTAATTGAATAAATTAAATACTGATGCAGCTATTACGGTTGTAGGAGTAAACGATGAAAATATATCTATAATAATCATGTCGGCGTTTAAATCCTCATTAAAAATAACCTCATCAACTTGATACCAAACATTATTTATACTAAAATATTGGTTTTCTGTTGCCCAATAAGGAAGTGCACCATTTAAAGCATAAGTACCATTTTCGACGTTAGTTGTGTAATCGTAAGTTTTGCCGCTAGTAAAATAAATACCTGTTTTACCATTACCTAGGCCAACCCTAGTAGCGTCCCTTTTGTCGGTAACTCCAATGTTATTTGATTTTTGAATTACCGGCAAATCAATCAACGTTCCATCTTGTTTTATAGCCGTTGCGGTGTTATCTGAAAAGTTACTCTTGAATTGGGTTGTAATAACATCGTTAGATTGGAATTGCTGAATTTCTTTATACGGTAACAGTACATTTGATTCACAACTTAATGTATTTTCGTCGGTCCTGAAATTAGCATCAAAGTCAACTCTATAAGCAAATCTTAAACTCATAGCCTTGGATATATGGAAATACGGCTTGTAACCGCTTGATACCTCCTCAATGGTGAAATTTAGAGTTTTTATACATCCATACTGATCTTTTAAGTAAACAGTATATTGCCCCGGTGCCAAACCTGTAAATTGGTTTGAATCTTGATATGTTATTCCGTCAAGGCTATAAGTTAAAACAAGTAATGCTTGATTTATGTAAGTAGCTACAAATCTATTAACAGCTATGATTACCGTTGCCCCGTTAGGACTGTTGTAGATTTTAGCATTGTAATTATCTGCTGTTAATCTTCTAGCTGTCACAATACTTGTTTTGGCCTCAACATTTTGACCGTTTTTAACCTTTAAAGTTAATGATGAACCCCTAGGCCAAACAAAAGAAAACGGATTTGTGTTTACAGTACCGGCCAATGATGCGGGTTCTAATATCTGTGATGCTTGCGTTGAAGTGAACACGTTTACAATTACAGAATCACAAACATTGGCAGGATTAGGGCTATATGTTACTTTATCAATTTTAAACGTCGCGGTGCTTACCGTTCCAAATGTAAAAGTAACATCCGCATATCCCGGTTGGCCGTATTGATCCAATGCAAATCCGCTTTGAAAGCTAATTCCGGTTAGGCTTGTATTAATAGCGGTTATAGTCACAACATTTGCGACTCTTGTTATAGTATATAGATTTGTACCATTATAGTCAAGGCCAAAAGCTTCTTGAAAGTTTATCGCGCTTCTCTCTCCCGGCGTCGTTGTTGGGGTGCCTGTTGTCACTCTTTTCGGCGCGTCCCTCAAAACATACCAACGCTCCTCAAAGTCTAGGTTAATGCTCTCTCCTCCAAATCCTACTTGAGTAGCGTTAATGTAAACATAGCCATTAACGGCCAAGTCCTCATTGAATGTTATATTTATGATATTTCCCGGCATAACTTTTATCTATTAGCTGTTAGTAATTTGAACTTGTTTTCGTTAGGCTTCAAATTTATTAAATAACCAAGCCTTATATCATTGTTTTCGTCTCTAAATTCAAATAGCCCGTAAACATTAGGAACTTTACGGCCATTTATAACCGTGAATCCCTCTATTTGTGCCATTATTTCCGGAGTAACTTCATGCTCAAACTCTTTGAATTGAGGTATAAACCTAGCATTTCCCAACTCTTTGTTGATAATATTACCGTTTTCAGCATGTTCATTACCTCCGATTAGCCTAGTTTTTAAACTGCTGTTAGCTGTTGAGCTTCCGTACCTAACATAATCCGATAGGTATTTTGTAAATCCCGCCGCAATAAACCAACCGTGTCTTAATAAGTTGTTTACAGGTGATAGTCTTAAGTTAGTTGCAGTATTCGGGCTATATGTTCCGGTTGGTGCCTCTGCAAAATCATCTTGCCATTTTCTTTCTAAAAATACAGGCGCGGGACCCTCTCCGATTGGTTGCCCGGAATCGGTGCCGGTTCTCTTCATATCCATTATGAAAATATCATTATCATATTGGGAGTCCTCGGTTGGGTATTTTATGCGGGGTTTACGCCTTGCAAATTCTTTACCGAAACTATCAGCACGATACAACGAAAGTTGAGAGAAAGTATTTTTAAGTCGTGTTATTACTGTTGTGAAAGTTGATTTTCCATTGTACTCATCCAATCCCATAGCCTCCTCATACTCTCCGCCCTTGGCATATCCAAACTCTAAACCTGAATAGTAATATTTAGTAGCAACACTATTTTTGTTTTTGGTTATTTGGTTAGGCAATCTTACTGTTACCTGACGTTGCCAAAAATATGTTTTATCCTCTAAAACAATACGGTCAGTATATCCGACGGTTTCAATACCTAAACCAACGTTCCAAATAGCCTCCATAGAGGTCATAAAATCTTTCCATGAGGTTGTTAAGGGTTTGAATGAATTTATATTCGTTTCGGTACTTTCCGGGAGTGAATCAAAACCCCTCACCCAAAAACCATGAGTAAAGCCATTTAAAGAGCCTTTTCCGTCTTTTGTATATCCAATATCGGTACGGCCTAAAAACTCGCTATAAAACGCCGTGTCGCTTCCTGTCATTATCTCTATAAGCTTGTTTGCAAGTTCAAAAGCTAAAACGCACTTTGATTGGCTTGATGGATAATAACTATTGTCTATTATTTTAAGCCCTCCGGTTATGCTTTCCGCAACAATATCAAGATGCCCAACACTAAAATCTCCTCCTAACTTACTTTTTGCTATAAACTCAAGGGCTAAACTTTCACCCTCTAAAAGATGTATTTGGCCTCCCCATGATACAGAATGCGAGGTTTTAGGATTCTCATTTATTCCTGTAAACGGATTTCTCCAATGATCACCTCCCAAAGCATCAATGCCGTTTGTATCTGTGTTAAATAACTCTATAACGGTGCTCCTCACATAATCAATGCCGTTAGTGTATTTTGTTAAACATAAAGCATAACGCGATTGTGTTGTATCATCCATCCGGGTAATGTTTGTTACAAAAGATAAGTCTAATGTGATGTTAAGCACTCTTTCACTTTCGTTATCTGCAAAAAACATTATCCCGTTTGTACCGTTAACCTCATTAGCGTTGGTTTCAGCAAGAACGCTTTGCGCCTCCTCATGGCTTTGGCTAATTACTGCCAACGGAACGCCAACCGTTTCTTGCCTAATATTGCCTTTACTGTCCAAGGTTACAGTTGCGGTGTTAGCTGATTCTTTTATATTGTAAGAAGTATTTAATAAAATCTCCCTACCCTCTAAATATACCATATCTACACGGATAGGATCTATTGGCTTGCCGTCCATAGTGGTCAATCTGTCAATCTCAACGCTTTCACTTTCACGGGCTTTTAATATTTGCTCTATTCCTCCGGAGTTGAATTTAATTTTAACTTGCTTGTTTTCCTCCTCCATTGTAGATAAATCTAAATAACCAAAGTAAGCCCTTTCCCATAGATCGGTTTTAGGGTTTCTTACCTCCTTAACCAATCTAATGTTTGCATTAACGCCATAAATCTCATCAACAGCAAGTATATATTGGGCACCTGAACCAACAAAGGTTAATCCGTTAGAAAAGTTTGTAATAATGCCGTCATAATCCTCATTGCGGGCAATTTCTTTATCGTCATTTTCCCAACCAATCGGGTCGTCAATTACTTCGGTTCCGTATGGTTTGTACATTAGTGTATAACGTACTCTATCGTCGTATGCCGGGCTAATTTGTCCCATAATTTACCATTTTACATTATTACGCGCCCAAAACAAATGATCAATATCTATTTTTGGCAATGTATTGTTAATATTAATTTTAGCTTTTTTGAAACCTCGATCAATTCCGGCCTCTATCTTGGCCTCTAACTTATCGTGGTTTTTCTCAACAACCATTATTTGATGATAACCTTGGATTCGTTGGCTGTCTCTTTCGGCTTGATCTAACATTCGTGATCGTAAATCTTTTCTATAGGCTTCTTTTGAACTGTGAACCGTGTCACCCTGTTGTAAGTGTACTAATGTTGATTTACTTGGTGTATATCTAACATTTCCGTCGGTGCTCTCAATGACCTCACTAACTCCTCCATCACCAACAATAGCCGTTTCAGCGGGTCCGCCTTTACGACCTCCTTTATATTTCGGGATAGGCGTTGCAATGATAGCGGCTAATTGAATAGCTCCTATAGCCCCAACAATTGCGGCTCCCACATTTCCAAGAATAGGGCCTAATTGCGCATAAGCTTGCATTATACCTAAAGCAGTTGAGGCAATAACATCGGTTATTTTAAGAGCCTTTTCAAAAACCGCCTGTTTTCTTTGCTCTTCACGCTTTTTCTTTTCAAGTTGTTGGCGTTTCTTTTCGGCCTCCGCTTCAATTAAATCTTTTTGCCTTTGATCATTACCGGCAAGCTCTAATTGTCTGTTGTAATATTCCTCATTAGCTGCAATTTCATCGTCAATTTTCTGTATTCTTGCGTCAAATATTGCAGTTGATAAACTAATTAAGCTGTCTTTTAATTCTTGAGCCAATTCAATAAGGCGTTGCTTTTTGCCCTCCTCACTTAATTCCTCTCCAAGAATAAGTTCTTTGTAACTTTTAGCCGTATCAGTTTGAAATTTTAATGTTAGATCGGATAATTCTTTTTTCTTGTTTGAAATGTCGGTTTCAACCTCTTTTCTTTTTTCGGCCGTAACGGTTTCAGTTGACAATAAAACCTCCATTGCGGCAATCTGATCTTTTAAAGCCTGTATTGCGTATTTCTTTTTAATCTCCGCAATCTTTTTCTCATGCTCCTCGGTTTTTACCTCCCTGTTTATTAAAGTAATATCCTCCGCATTATATCTATCATTTTCCGCAATAAGATCATTATTGATAGCAAGATCATTTTGCCTAAGTTGCTCCTTAAGGTTTTTCTCAAAGTTTTTTAACTGTAGAGCGTCAATGTCTTTTTCGCCTTTTAAAACAATCTCTTGCTTTTCCTTTTGGAATTGCTCCAAGGCTAATATTTCCTCATTATTCAGCTTTTTCTTGATTGTACCGCCGTTAATCAAAATAGAAATTTCTTGGTCTGTCAAATCTCTAACTTTGTCATTGTAACGGCTTATTTCCTTAAGCCTTTTCTCAACATTTTCCTCCGCTATAGCTTTTAAAACGGCCTCGTTTTGTATAATTGCGTCGGCTTGATCTTGGTAACCGCTATCAATGTTTTCAAGAACATCATCATTTTGATCTTTTATTCTGTTTAGCCTAAACACCGCTAAATTGAACGCATCCTCATCGGTCTTTTTAAGATTTGCTAGATAATCCTCCCTTATTTTTTTAGCGTCTTTTTGAGCCTTTGAGGTGCTATAAATTGCCTCTCTCTCCTTTTTAAGGGCTGCAACACGCTTATCTATTAATTGGCCCTCCGCCCTAGTAACGTAAGTAAGAGAATCTATCCTATCCTCCTCCGCTTTTATTTCGGCATCAATAACCTCTATAGTCCTGCCTTTTCCTGTAGCGTCAGGGGTTGCGCTCCCGGTCGTTGCTTTATTAGTTGCTTGCGCTTGATCTTGAAGCCTTTTTAACGCCTTAATCCTGTTTTCTGTTTGTGCTATTTCGGTCTCATTTTTAAGCGCCGCCTGTTTAAATAATAATAGCTCTTCTTTGGATAACTCGCTATAGGTACCTAATAAATCATTCCTAACACTTAAGCGGCCGTTTATGGTTTTGTAGCTATTGCCCAAGGATTCCAAAAATGCCTGTGTGCTCTTGCTTGAGTCAACCGCTTGATTAAAACGGCCTTGCTCACTTTGTAGTTTTGAAAGCAATTTAACATTTTTATCAAGCTCAACATCTGTCTTTAGCGCAAGAACTTCTTTTTGTAACTTAACATACTCCCTTATTTTATCGGAACTAATAACCAAAGCCTCTCCATACTTATTTATATTAGTAGTTGCATCCGGTACCAACTTACCTAAAACCTTTGTAATCTCTGCAAGTTCTGTTTGCTCTTTCGTTGTAAGGTTGACTTTTCCGCTTAACTCATCGTATCTATCTGCAAGTTTTTCGGTTTGATCAATGTTGTTTTCCTGAATATCCCTATTTTTTAAAAAAGCATCGGTATTTTTTTTGGTTTCGGCTGTTGTTTGTGCCAATGACTTTTGTAACGTGGTTAAATAATAAATCAAACCAATGGTTGCCGTTATAATTAAAGCATAAGGATTTAATTTTGTTGTAGCTGATAAAGCCGTTAATTCCGCCCTCAATCCTTTTATCCCGTTAGTCATTAAAGCCTGTGCAAGTATTTGAGCATAAATAGAGGCTGTTTGTATTTTTGTAGCTGCTGACGATGCTAACATTACAGTTTTATAAACCACAAACGCCGCAACTGCTTGAAAAGCTACATCAATAATTGTATCAAGGTTTGAAGCTAGGAACTTAACAACCTTTGTAAATGAATCTGTAAAGCCTGTACTTTCATTTAGCTTTATAATATAATCCTCAAAAGAACTATCTAAGATTTCTAATTGAGCGTCAAGGCTTTTAAGCTGTTTGTTGGTAAGCTCTTCTAATGCACCCCTTGAGTTTTGATAAGCTATTGTATTTTCGTCTATCTTTTCTCTGTTGTTGGCTAATATAATACCAACCTTTAAAGCCTCCGCACCGAATAAGTCGGCGGCAACTGCTGCAACTTTCAGCTCATCGTTAGATTCTCTTTGTACTTTATTTATCTTATCTAAAGCATCCTCAAGAGTTAGGCCGTTCCCGGCAAGTCTTGCCAAGGCTGTTGAAGTTAAACGCCCGGCACTTTCCGCCTTAATACCGTTATCAGCAAGAACCCCAAGCAATGCGGCTGTTTTTTCTAAAGAGAAACCTAATGTTTTTGCTGTTGGTGCTAAATAACTGAATGCATCCCTTAAGCCTTGGAAATCCAAAGCCGAACGGTTTGCGCTTTCTGCTAACACATCTGTATATCTTGCGGCTTGATCGGCACCCTCTCCGTAAGCATTAAGTAAAGATTTTACAAGTGTTGCGGCATCCTCCGCCGACGCTTGCAACGCTAATGATAAATCATTTACAGGCTTTAGAAGCTTTGCGGCCTCTTCCGGGGTTGAACCTAATTTAATTAACTCCGTTGCCAATTTCGCTACATCTGTTGCGCTGTTAATACTTGCGGCCGCAACATCTTGAATAGTGTCCTCAAGCGGTTTAATCTCTTCTCTTGTATGCCCGGCAATAGCCGCCAAATTAACAACCTCTTTTTCGTAGTTTATTAATATATCTTTAGCCTTGGTTACAGCATCGGAAAATAGTTGTATTCCCGTTGCAACTCCAAAGGCGGCGGTTAATGTTTGAAGCAGATCACCAAAACCACCAAACGCGCTCCCGTAATTACCTATATTTTTAGAAAATATATCAACGGCTTTGTCAACTGATTGCACCCTTGAGTTTAAAACATCGTATTCTCTTTGCGCCTTAATAATAGCGCGGGTGTCCTTTTCCTCTGCTGCCAATAAGTCGGCAAGAACTCTTTGCGCCTTGGTTCTCTCTCTGTTTAATTTTTCATAGGCACCAACCAATCCAAGGTTCTCACGGGCTTGCAATGCCTTTTCCTTACGTAATAGTTGGTTTTGTATTTTTTCCTCTTCTGTGAGCACCGTATTGCGTTTAATAGCGGCCTCCTCTTGTTTTTGAGTCTTATTTTTTTCCTGTTTTACTTTCTCAAGAGCCTTTTCGGACAACTCTTGTTCTTTTATCGCGTTAGTTATTTTTTTGTGATTTAGAGCCTCCTCCTCAAGAGCCTTGGCGTAATCATTACTCTTTGTTTTTTTTCTTGCTGAATTTACAGCGTCAAGAGCTTTTTCAACCGCAAGTTGTTCTTGCCTTGCTTGAGTTATTTCTTTTATGGCTAGTACTTCATCCCGCAAGGCTTGAGTAATGGAGTCGATAGCTGTTTTTTCTTTATTTTTTGTTTCTATTAATTTATAATTTGTATCTGACGACCTATATAAATCCATAACCTCACTCAATCCTTTGGCGGATTGTTTAAGTTTTTCATTGGCTTTTATAGCTGTCTCAACGTTTTTGGCGTATATGTCACCAAAACTAAGAGCATCATTTGTAATGATGTCCTTTAACGTAATTATTCCGTCCTTTCCTGCCATAGCTAAAAGATGTTATTGGTTAATTTGTGATCGCTCCAAGGCTTTCACCTTAAGATCAATTTGTTTGCCTAAAGCAACAACCTTAGAAGCTGTTACCGTATTATAATCAAAATCTATTTGAAGTATTGCGCCGTAACTTGCTAACATTTCATCAACCGTTACACGTTTACCCGGTTCGGTTTTTGGAATCATATTTTGAAACTTCATAGCCTTATCAAGTAAAGCGTTTGCCTCTCTTTCTACAACCGGGACTCTTTCAAGATAATTGTGGTGATCAATGCTATAACCGTAATTTTTAAGTATTTCCACAACTTCACTATCATAGTCAAATTTAAGAACCTCGCAAAAGGTTAAAACTTGCTTGTGCTTCGTCTCAAAATAATAAACCTCTTTTGTGTATTTTATTATTTTCTCCTCATTGTCGGTTGGGTTTTGCTGCATATACTCCCTTTCGATTGACTCCCAAATATCTTTTAATTCCTCCTCCGGGGTTTCCTCATCCGATAATAATTTAAAATCCCCTGTTGATAATATTTCTATTAGCATTTTATAGGGGATTGTATCAAATCTTTTGTATATCATAATATTATCAATATGTATTTGATTGTAAAATTACGGTATTTATGATTTACAATCTCATATTGATAATTTTACCCTTATAGCAGAAAGAAACAAAGGGAGTATTGATTGCTCAATTACTCCCTTTAAATTGTCGTCAGTAAGCCCAAAAAATTGTGTTGATAACCAATGTTCCCCCTTTAATATTTCGTCGGTCTTAGGGTCGTCAGAACCAAAAAACAAAGTATCACCGCTTACCCTCATGTAAAAACCTTTGAACCAATCACCGGTGTCTTTTCCCGTGTAAGGTTCCCCGGCTTGTTTTATCTCCCCGTCTTGGCCTAACAATGCCCGGTTTGTGGTTATATACTCCGTCGCCTCTGAATAAAACCCTAATGCATTCCCGAAAATATCCGAACTATCATCATAAATTTGAGATATATTTTTATCAACAAAAACCTTTTCTAACTTTCTAATGACTGTAACAATATCTACTATAAGCTCGTTTTTATTTACCTGTTTGGCTCGTGCCAACTGCTTTAGTAGTGTTGCCATCGGTTGCAATTTTATGAGCTTTTTCAAGTTCTATTTTTCTCTCAACTTCCGGCATGTTTTTGAATATTTCCATATCGGAAAACTCTTTTTCAAACTCCGGTAACGTTTTATTATAGCCAATGGCAAACGTTATGTTTCCGTAACTTGGCCCGATCTGTTTTTTTGCTTTTTTCATGATAATATTAAATTTAAAAAAGGGCTGCGTTAACAGCCCCTTGATTTTTATTAAACTGTTATTGGCATTGGCTCAACACCCTCATAAAGTGTATCAACAACCGTAACAACTCCGTCAATTTCTACTGTGTAACCTGTAGCAAATGCAGTACCGGTTAAAGTATAAACTCCGTTAGCGTCAGCACCTACAAAACTAGTTGTTTGAACTACTCCGGAGGCATTTTTCACAACAACATCGGCTGTTGTTAGAACTAATACAGGAGCATGACCGCACTCTCTTGTAGCTTTAAATTTGATTGTTGTAGCTGTTGCACTAACAAACTCTAATTCAACATCAAATATACCGTCAATGTCTGCCGGGCTCCAAGATGGTTTTATTACAACCGCGTTGTCCTCAAGTTGGTTATAATCTTTGTAAGTTAATCTTACCAAAGTTGTTGCCGGTTTGTCGCTCGTTGCAATGGTCCTGATTCCAACGTTTAAGTCTTTAAGGTCTTGGCCTTTTACGCTTCCGTCCTCGTTACCTACTCCAAGAATCGAACCATCATTGTTGAACTCGAAAACCTGTGTATATTCAGAATTAGCATACGATTTAAGTGCCGCGTGGGAACAAAAACCAAGATAACTCTCGAAAGTAGTGATCTTAACAGCCGATGCAGTTTCAAAAGAGAAGTTTCCAACGGTGTACTGTGTTGCATCTGTGTTAGCAGGAGTAACAACGTAAGCGTCGAACAATGGAACAATATCTTTGTTAGCAATTGCCTCAAGCCATTTATCTTTATCCTTGAAATCAGCTAATGAATCGAACGAAAACCCATCACGGGCAACCGCTACCTTTTCCATTAGCCCCTCCAAACATTGTTTACCTGAAAACCCGGTATTTTTAGGCTTTGAGGTGTCGGAGCCGCAAAGCTCATTTATGATTGCCATGCATAAAAAAGGCGTCATAAAGTTGTGATCTAAATTTCTCATATTTTCATTATTATTTTTAGCACGTTACACTATAAGAAAGTTGTCCGGTTATGCAAAATATATGGTTAGGGTGAACATCTGTAAATTTTATATTTTCTGTGTCAAACTCTCCCAAACATTCCTTTAATCCGGTCCCGATAGAAGTAATAGCAATATTTTGTTGACCTTTTAAAACACTAACAACGTCCTCATGTGCCTTTTCGTCAGCACGACCAACGTAAGTGCTATATACTTTTTTCAGATTAAGCATAAATATTATTTTACACTCTATTTTGTACAAAAAACCCTCCGTTGTGGTTGCTCTGTCTCCTAAGACAAAAAAAACATTTCCATTATTAGAATCTGATAATAACGGGTCTATATATTCGCCGTTGCTTTTACATACTTGAGGCGAAAACCTTGTTTTTTCCTCCGGGTAAGGTATTTTTGATGCTCTTCCGAACATTTGAATATCTTCCCAATCAAGATCCTTGAATAATCTGTTTTGAAGTCTTTGAATAACAAAATCACTCCCTTTAGGCTCTAATATGGTGTTGTTTGTTCCTGTCATTACCAAAGATTTTCCGCTATTATTTCAATCGGTTGGGGAAAAATTATCTCTTGAGCTTTAAAAACTGCATTGGCCAAATTGCCAATTACCCCTCGCGAAACAATAATCCCTTGCTCATTACGCACACCCTCCAACTCTGTTTTAAGTAAGCCGTATTTGGTTTTACGTTCCGTATCATTAACACGCTTTGATGTTGCCATCATTTGTAAAGCAAGCTTGCAGACAACCAAGCCGTAAACCTGTGATATAACGCCTTGGTATTTAACAACTGTGCCCTCGTAATCCTGTAAGGGATCATAACGAGGGCTGTTGTTAAAGATTAGGGTTAGAGTTTCTAATGCTCCGGCCTTTTTAAAACCAAGTAATAGAGTATTTAGTTGTTCTATGGTTAAAACATCGTCGCCTCCTGTTTTATAAATATCCTCACTAAGTGTTAATTGGTGAAAATCTTTAAATAAACGTCCTGTTAGCGATTCTTTGTTTTCATCCGATATAGCACCATCAATAGGCATGTTAATCGGATCATTCCAACCAACGCAACTCATCAAATACTCTATTGTGGTTTGTGTATGCATTTGTTATGGTAAATCAACAGTTATTGTTACCGTATCACTTGAAACGGTTCCCGCGCTGTCCGTTGCTGTAAGCTTGAACACATATACACCCTCAACTAATCCGGTTACGGTTGTGGTAAGTGCCGCCGCCGTTGTGATTGTTGCCGCGCCTCCGCTTACTTTACTCCAAAGAGTTGAAGCGATAGTTTTACCTGTTGCCGGTGTTGCTGTTGCTGATAGAGTTGTTGAGTTTGTTGTAACGGTGTTATCATCCTCAACGACTACAACCGGAATCTCAAGCGCAAATTGTAGTTGCTCTTTTTGCTCATCACTCAAAGCATTTACTTTTTTAATGATATTTTTATCAGTTGAATTGCTTGCAACTGTTACACCCATAGAGTTAAGAGCGTTTATTACTTTGGTTTTTGAAACAATAGAGCCTCCAAAGATGTTAATACTATCGTCACCCTCTGTTTGGCTTGCGTCGCTAGTGTCCTCCGCCTCTTCTGTATCAAGAATCCAAACGTTAAACATATCCGGAACCGGTACGGCCAATGCTTGAGAGCTTGTTACTTCAAAAGGCGTATCACCTCTTTCGCTGTATTTCTGAACAATAATATATCCATCAACTTTTTGTTGGCTTCTAGTCTCATCCGGGAAAGCCTCCGCCGCAAGTGTACTATGGAATAATTTACCTATACCTCTAAGTTGTGGCACAAATACAACAGCGTTAGGAGTCCAACAGTTGAAAGATTGCTCTTGGTTGTTTTTCTCAAATACAACGCTTCTGTCTACAATAACAATTGTTAAGCCGTATTCTTTACTCAAGAACTCATTTACAACCTCAAGTTGTGGAGTTGCTAAATTATCAGCTATTTGATACCTCAAGTAACCCGCAATGTATTGTTTAACTTGCTCGTTTGATCTAAAGGCAAACCAAGTAGAACGATCCATCATAATAGCGGCCGACTTACGTTTATTGTTGTCCGTCTGATTTTGTAGCACTCTTTCAATATCATCGATTGGTTTAGCCAATGGATCGCTCCATTTTACAACCGCGCCAAATCTTTGAGATTCAGGTAAACCAAGGTTAACCCTGATTTCGCTCAAGCCAACATTATTTTCTTGCTCAACAGCGTAAAAACCTGATGATAGACCTTGTAAATACATATATTCTATACGCTCCCAAATACTAACAACAACAGCTTTGGTGTCTGCAAATAGAATTTGTGCAATTTGGGTTTCAGTACCAAAACGGCTATCCTGTAAACGTATAATCTCGCTCATTTGAGTCTCGTTAAGCGTTCTTTTTGTAGCTAGTTTGGTAATTTCACCTGATGCAGTAGATAAACGCCCTCTCTTTTTAAGTGGGAAATTAGCATCAAGCGCAACAACGTCGGCCATAACCGCACGATCATTGATACTAATGTTGGTCCATTTCAGGTCCGGCGTGTATTGCTTATCAAGCATTTCAGCAAACCAATAACGTTGAGTGCCCTCTTTGTCATTGATGAAAGTAGTTAAGCGTAGTATATAACTAGCAAAATACTTTACTACTAATTCAATAAATAAACTCTTTTCCATTTTGTGTTAAGGTTTTAAGATAAATGACCGGTGTTACTCGGTCATTAATCTGATTAGTGGATCAAATGCGTCTTTTACAGCCTGTGTGTAAGTTAACCCGGTTGCGTTTTTAAACGCCTCCTCGTTAATTGTACCTCGCACCATTACTGATGCAAACGGCTTTTCATAAGGTACTGTTGCTCTTGTAGCTCCAATAACTTCATGACCGGCCGGAACCGCTTCAAATGTTGTTCCTGAAATTCCCAAAGCTTTTGCCTTTTTAGTTGCAGTCTCTAAGATAACAGGGTGTCCCGCTACAATATACTTTGTAGTGTTTGGCAGTCTTGAAACATCAAGGGTTTTGCCCCCCGGAATGTTTTCAAAATGCGCAACGATAATAACGGTGTCTGCTGACGTGTCGAAAGTTTGTTCCGCTGTGGTTAAATCGTTCATGATGATTTTTTTTTAAGATTTTTAAATGTTTCCAACAACTGCATCAATCTCCTCTTGAGAGGGTTTGACGTTATTACCTCCCGCCCCCGGTTTCGGCGCGTAAGTGCTCCCGTTGTTAATGGTTTGCGCTATTTGCGTGAATTCGCTTTCTAAGGCGGTAAGCTGATCCTCGAACGAGGTTTCAGAATTTAAATCAATACGCGATAACCAATTTGTTTGCACGCTTTCCGGGATAATTTTTGAAGATTTAAGAACGGTTTGCGCTTGCTGCTGTTTTGTCTCGGTTTCCTTTCCTGCTTTTAGGTTTGTGACTTCCGTTGTAAGCGTTGATAAAGCTTTTAATACAACTTTCATTTCGGGTGAAACTTTAGCTTCATCAAGATCCTCCTCTTCATCCTCCGGAGCGTCATTACCGCCCGCTTTGGCTTTGTGAGTTTGGATTGCTTTAGTAATACGTCGGTCAATTTCCTTTTTAAATTCAGGTAATTCTAGCGTTTTAGTTACGTCAACAGTAGGTTTAGGCAAAAGCGGCTCTAGTTTGGCTATAGCTGCCTCAATCTCACCCTCCTCGGTAACATTGATAAATTCGTAAAGTTCCTCACTTAGTCCCTTTTTTTTAAGGGCTAATTTCAGGGCCTTAATTAATTCCTCATTCATAATGATAGTGATTAAATTGTTAATAATAGGACAAAGCTATAAATAAATACTATACAAACACTATTTACCATAAAAAAAGCCCCTGCTCCGTGTTACCGGGAGGGGCCTCATTAACCAAATCAATCAAACTAAACATTTTTATTACAAGACAAATCTAAGTCTTTTTTAGTTTTGATTCTGTATTTTCTTTCTTTGGTATTTTTTGTATCAACTGATATTTGTTAATCGTTAACCTAAACGGTTTTACATTGGCGTTATTGGTTACTTGGGCAAACCAAAGCTTGCCGAAAAACAAAATATAAAGCCTTTCCTTTATACTTAACTTATAACCCAATACAATAATGCCTTTTCTGTCTCCGCTTTTATAGGCCTTTATTTCGGTGCCGTCAATGTCGGTTATATTTCCGTTGGCCTCTTTAAAATTAATTGATTTCATGCGTTTATTTATTTGTTAGCTTCTTTTTGTATTTCATCAATTATATAATCAACGTCTTTATTGGAATATATCTCAATTAGATTGCTGTGTTTTATAATAGTATTTGCAGTAAATGAATTAAATATTTTTTCTAAATCATCAAGGCTAAGAGGGGTATTATCTAGCCAAAGGATTATTTTATTTATTGCTGCATCTAAATCATGGTTAACAGTTATGTATGTTGCCAATGCTGTAACCCTATATCTATACTCCTCATCCCCCTCCTGAATAACAGGATTAAGACAACTATTTTTAACGTGTAAAGGCTGTGTTTTTTTAGATTTATATTTTTTCTCTCCAAAGTTCCATGATTTAACCAATTCCTCAAGAGCAATATCACTTTTAGATATTTTTTTTGAAAGTGAGTAATTGTAACAAAATACAAACAACAGCCATATTATAATTGCCGATGCGTTTACGTAAGATGCTATTTCTAAAGTATCATCTTTAATATTTATTCCCGCTATTAAACAAGCAAAGAACCAACAACACAAAAACAGGGTTATAAAATTAAAAAACTTTATCATTCCATTTTTTGCATCAATTAAAGCCTCTTTTGTCTTAAGCTGCTTTTTAATGAGCTTTTTTACTGTTTTATTTTTCATGCTACCAAAATATTATTATTACTAAACCGATCAATGCACTTGCAGCAACGCAAATACAAAACCCCAATATTACGCCAATTATGAATTTACCTATCATACTATTTTAGATTTAGTTTATTTTTCGTTTTGATCTATTTGATAATCCAAATGCTCACCATGCACCCAAAATAAATTGTTTTGTATCTCATGTATATACATCAATGGTTTACTACCCTGTGAGATTAATATTGTATTGCCGGGCTCAAATAGAATTGTAAGCAAACGCCAATCATTATCTTTAAAACCGATCGCAAAGCCTAATTCGTGCATGTGGACGTTTTCAAACCCTCCATAATCCAAATCCTCCGGGATAACTGTTTTTAATTCCGCCTCCAAAACAAAACCTAATCTTGGCAATGTTAAGTTTGTAATGATAATTCCCTGAAAAGGGCATTGCCATTTTTGTTCATTAGTTAACCAAAGCTGATATTGCCCCAACATAGTTGTATTAAGCTCAATCAATTTGCCTTTTAAGCTTATTGCAGCATTTCCAACGGATAAGCTTCTTATATCTAAGGCATCCATTACGGTATATCTTTTATTATCAATCCAACAAAGAAACCTTTTTCATAAGTAACTTGAACATCTAGCCAATCGGTTTTGTATTTGGCACGTGCTCCAATATTAACGTCGGCCCAAGCTCCTAAAACCAACCTCTCATTTTCAAAGTTTACGGCGGCGGTGTATTTTGTTTTCTCAACAGCATTATAAGAGGCTTGAGCGTATATAGATACTTTTTCAAACCCATTATCAAAAACATTGAAGTTTGTGAAAGCTGTTGGAGTCATAGCTTCAAATAAATAATAAACGCTGTCACTCCCGTCGGTGTATGCCACATCATAAACGTCTCCAACTTTAACGCCAAAGTAATTATTGTTTTCAAAGTGATAAGACAAAGCAGCCCCGGCATAACTTGCGCGCCTCGATAAATAAGTTGTACCCCTTGCGGTTTGCTGATTGTCTCCGGTTATTCTATACATTCCAAATATTAAGGCCATTCTAAAACGATCATCATTAGCACCGCAACGACTTACGTATAATTCAGGATTGCTAAAATTACCATCGTCGCTATATTTATAACCGCCTCCTAAGGTAAAAGAATCATGACGCGTTGTTATTGGTTTGTTTATGTAAAAAGCTGCCAATCCTTTTCCTCCGTAAAGACTAGTTTGCTCACTATTTACATCTATAGTTGGGCTTATGACTTGAGAGACAATTGAACCCATCCCGTAATTAAAATTTGTTTGAGAAAATGAAGTTAATGAGATCATCATTAAAAGTACTGTGATAGTTTTTTTTGTAGTTTCCACGATAAATAAAGTTTTATTGATTTATAAATTAGTTTAAGCAAAATACACTTGCAACAAACCCAATGTTTTTGTTGTCAGTTGAAAATAAATACGTCTCATGTTCAAAATGATAATCGAACATTGTAATTTTTGTATCGCTGTAATGTAATAGGGTTTCTTTCTCTATTACATACGGACAAATTCTATTTGTTCTATGCTCATGAACATTTACAATAGTTTGCATGTTTACTATTGCTCTTTGATTGAAGTTTTTCCAATTGTTTTCCACGACAATAATGTTTTTAATTAAAATATTTCAGGAGTACTCAACAGCCTTTTTGCTGCCTGTATCATTCTTCTGTTTGCATTAGATCCTCCTCTTTGTTCAAAGTTATTGGCATGAAAAAGAACTGTATTTAATTTTTCAGAATCATAACCCTCATCTTTAAAACCTTTTATCATAAACTGTATGTCTCTTTCGGTTTCTTGGTTTCTCTTTGCAATGTCTGCTTTGTTTGAATTTGTCATTATTCCACGTTTTTTAATTAAAAATCCCTGCAACACATATTGTATTACAGGGACAAATATAATAATATTTTATTATACAAAGCAATAAAAATATATTATTTTTTAAATTGTTGGAGTTGGTTTTGTGGGTTCGGCTGCTTTTTCCGTCTCAATCTGTTTTATCTCCCCCTCACTATCTCCCGTTAACGCAAGCTTTTCAACGGCTGTCTTTTTGCTTATTACACCGGCCTCAACCCCTTGGGTAAGGTATTCAACTAATTCCGTGAAATCAATTGGTAATATACTTTTAAAACTTACATCAAAAAATAAGTTTTCGGCCTCTCCTTTCATTGAGGCGTTTGTGGTTGTTACAGTTCCGGAAATCAAAACATTTAAAATCCTCTCTATACTCGTTCTATTCCCTCCCTCGTTTAGTTTTGCCTTAATTATTGCATCTAAGAACAATAAACGTATTGCAATACCTGATATAGCACCTAAGCCGTTTAACTCGCTTAAACCTAATTGTGGTGTATTTGACAGGGTGTATATAAGCTTTTCTAAAGTGTCCATTTCTAACTTAACGCTTTCCGGGGCGTTATCCATTGTTAAAAATTCCGCGTCTCCGTGTGATGTTTTCCCGTCTGACTGCCTTTCTTTAACCGGAAACCTCAAGGTTTTACCATCATCGTCTTTAGTAGGCATGCCACTCGTAAGGGTACCGTATAATTTAAGCAAAGGATAACCGGCATAATCATTGGCCGAACCTAATTTACTAAGATTAACCTCGAAACGATCTATCATTTCCTCAACATCGTACCACTCCGGGAAATCTTGCTCAAAGTAAACAACCGGTATTTTAGAAAAACCGTGTGCCAATTCACTAACCAACCCAAGTTTACCGGTTGAATCATCAAGTATGTACAATTTAGTGTCGTCATATATCCATACTTTTTTAATCTCTTTATCACCTACTTTTTCGGTAAACTGCCAAACAAAGGCTTTCATGTCTCCATAAGAGTCTTTATAAATGCTCATTTTGCCCTCCTTTGAGGTTCTAACAACGGCTTTTATGTCAATGGTTTTATTTGGCCCAAGTATTTTGTTGAAACTTTTATCCGGGTCAATCTTATCAATATAGAAAACAATTGCGCTTTCTGTCTCTGACTTCTTAACCTCAATAAGCTTTTGTATTTTATCGTCAATCCTGATAACATCCCATAGGCGCAATATCTCTATTGATAGGTTGCTTGAGATCCTTGGCGTTATAACAACCTTTTCGCCAACCTCAAAAGCTGTTGATGTAGTAACAATCTTTTTTTGAAATGGAACCGCAACACGATTTCCTATTACCCTTGATGCGGGTTTATTTCCTGATGCGGGTATATCTTTATCTTTAATAGCCTTGCCAACTTGAGTATCACGATTATCTCGTTTAAGCTCGGAATATTCTTTGCGGTTTCGCTCTATTTTCTCGGTAGGTTTTTGATATTGCGTTAACTGTGTTATTGCCTCCTCCGGTTTTGCCTTAAGTAACTTTATTATCTCATCCATAATTATCTTATTATTCGATTAGCGGTTTCATTATCAGTCTCATGAATTATTAGTACATGCAAATCTACAAATTCTCTCATCATAAACGCATCCATGTAATCCGGGCTTTGTCCGTTTAGATAAAGTTTCATTTCTTTCTTACGTATTACCTGTAATTTTCCGTCGTCGTCGGCCTTTCCTTGCTTAATTGCTTTACGCTCTCGCTTAAGGGCTTCTTTAAAAGTCATATCTCCAACGGTCTTTTTATTAGCGATCTCCTCCGGGCAATAGTACTCACCACGTGACACGGCCGCACCTGATTTAAAATAACATTGGCTTTTCAAATGATTATAAGCCTCTCCGTTTACGGCGGCGGCACCGTTTTTAAATTCTATAGCACCCTCAATAAATCCATCAACGAAAGCTCCCGCACCATCATTATCAAAATATATCTCGCTGTTTGGTATTCCGTGCCTTATAGCCAAGCCTTTTATTGCATTTACAACAACATTCCCCTTGCTTACTTCATAAACTACAAAATCAATGATCATTTTACCCTCCCATGCTAAGGCAACAAATAAATCAGATCCTTTTAACGCTATATCCGCCGTTATGCATTTTTTGACTAATGATCTCCAAAGCTTAATATCATTCTCAATGTTTGGCAAATATGAACCCTCATAGGTAATAATATCTTTTTTAAGCTGCTCAATTTTTACCTTAACGTGGGTATTGGTAAATATATCGTTGAATTTATTAAAATCATATATGTCATTTCGTGAAACTTTAACGTGCCAATTTCCCCCTAAAAGTTGGCTCTTTGTCGCTTCATCTTGGGCGTTAAGATTTCCTAAGTATTGCGGGTTTACAGTTAATAGTTCTTTGTTATCATAAATGGAACCGCCTATAAATGTAATTGATTTAACAAAGTCTCTTGGGTTTAATCCTGATTTCTCAACCATAGGTTTTAAAGTGTCCCAACATTTGGCTATAACCTCCTCATAAGAATCACCCCATACATAATTGTCTTTATCAACCATAAAATAACGTAACACTCCCTGACGCTCCGGTAATGGGTAACCATCCGGACCGATCCACCAAGCAATTAAATCAGCAACCCAACTATCCGGGTCCGGGTTACACGTGGCTCTTACATACGGCCTAACACCGCAAGTTGATCGGTTACGGGATAAAAGATAAAAGAACATCTTTTTAGTAAAGTGCGTAAGCTCATCAAAGCATATAAGGGGAATCTCTGAACCCTGCCAATCGTAAATGTTTTTTTCATATTCTAAATGAGAAAACTTGATCTTTACATTCCTACCAAAATCCCATTCTAAACGGCTCTCAATTGGTGTTGCGCCCTCTATCAAAGTAAACATCTTTTCGGAGGCATCCCAAAGACCACCCTCCGCCCTGATCATTGGGGACGTTCTACGGAACACAACCGCACCAAAATTGGGTGTATAAATATTACGCAAGGTTTCAAGCAGCAAAGTAAATGTTTTACCAACACCCGCCGCGCCGCCTCCAATAACTATATCGGCCGAACTACTCAAGGCGTCCATTTGATAACCGGCTTGAGGACTTATTACATTATTGTCTGTCTTAGCACTCATATTGATTGGTTTTTTAACTGTCTCTCAAGAATCCAATAATCACTATTTGACTTTCTCAATAGCTTTGATAATTGTTCGTTCTCTTTTTCTAATTCTGCAATTTTACTCTTTAGTTTGTTTATGCCGTTTTCTTGCTTATAGAGCTTTAATTCAGCATAGGCATAATAAAACTTACGGCAAAGACTTTTTTCCGGCTCTATGACCTCCCTATGCAATATGGGTGCCTCTTTTGCCTTAGTTACATTGCCAAATTCATTAACATACAAAAGCCCGGCATATTCCGGGACTTCATCTATTTTAATTAAACCGTCAGGAACCGCAAAGTAAAAACGGTTCGGTCTTTTGGATTGATAATATTTGTCTACTTCTACAAGATCAAAAAGGCCGGCTTCATTTTGCACTTGTTTAGTGCTTTTTCTTAAATATTCACCTTGGCGCAATATGTTGTGTTTGTCCTTTTTGTTAAAGTCGGCTTTGAAGTCGGCACGGCTTATCTTTATTTCAATATCATAAACCCAACCATTGCCCTCTTTGATAACTAAAAGATCAGTTTCACAATATGCCTCTCCAAAAAAGTAAACGTTTGGCACAAGGTATCGCACGCCGTTAGAGTAGTATTTTGCAAGTATTGATTGTATGTCTTTTGCTGTCATAACGTTGCATTATTTATGCAAAGTTAATGTTAATTTTTCCGATACTTCATTTAAACGCTTACATGCCTTTATTGCTCTTTTCAAATCCCTCAATAATGATCTATCTACTACCTGATGATAGTATATTTTATTTTTACTCCTAACACCTATTAAGATTAAAAACCAATGTTTTAATTTTTGCATACTATTTTAATGTTTTATGGATTTTATTAGCTACCCAACCGGTAAGATAGGCTTGCGGCTCATCGTTCTTTACATCCGGTATTATGCCTCCGTCCCGGAATATGTCGCTTACTATGTGCACGGCCTCATGAGCTATATTGCTAACGTTATGTTTTTTGAACACCGCAAAATATCTCAATCTTTTCTTGGTTTCTATTCTAAAAACAAAAGCGTCACATTCTGACGATGATTTATCTAAGCCGTACTTTTTTATTACTGCTTTAAAATCGTTTGTTTTAATTACAATTAGAGTTCCAAAATAAATAGGTATTTTAAACTTACGCTTTTTCATGGTTTTGTTGTTTTAATTTTAATCTCATTTCAAGAAGTATAAATGTTTCCTCAATATACTCATCTAAGTTGATGGAAAAGTAATTAAAATCCTCCTCCATTAACTCCATATCCTCAAGATATTGGCAGAAAACGCCGAATTGCATAGGATATGGGTAATGATGAAACTTTATAGAGCCAATAGGTTGGTCTAAGGCGTAACTAATCCAAGTGTCTGTTTTGTTGGATATTTTCCATAAATCAACCCACAAACTGAAATTAGCAAATGATAAAGGGTATTTTCCCTCTATTTTATTCCAAAAATTTTCCTTGGTTAAATTATTCCTTTTCATAAGTAAAATTTATGTTGGTTGTGTCTCCGTACAAAAAGAGGCGCGCCGGTTCCACGTTATCGTAAATCAAAGTCAATACATGCGTTTTTGTTAAATTGTATTCTTTAAGAAAGCTTTCATATAGCTCAATTGCCTCATTATTGAAAAACCTTGGTATTTTAAACCCAAAATCCTTTTCATATTCGTCGAATGCTTTGTTTATCAAATCAACCTCTCTGTAATTTTCATTATCAAGATGATCTTGGCAGATACGCAATATAACTATCCAACTAAAACTAAACATTGCGGATTTATATTTCGCTATATCCATATAGGGTGATTTTCTTTAGATATTTTACAACCTGATTTCCCACGTCTAAAAAATCCTTGATGATCAATGTAACAATCGCAATTTGGTTTTTGAGGTATTTCGTCATTTAAAACATTCTTAGCCTCTTTTATTAAATCCTGAATTGATTCTTGCCTATCCATGTATATCATCGAACGTGCCCAAGTTGGCAGCTTTTTAGATGGTGATATTTGATTCTTTACCGTTTGCTCTGAAAGGCCGGTTATCTCTGCAACTATTTTGTTGGTTATAGATAATTTTGCCGTTAGAGCTTTCCAATCGTCGTATGTGTACATAGTTATTCGTTTGGGTTAATAATTCTAATTTCATCCACTATAAAAGGATCTATTAGCTCACTATAGTCGCTACCGGTCCTCATCCAAAAACCACTTTCAATTATAGCTCCCTCCTCTGATTGAACAAATTCAGCAACTTCATAATCATCACCCTTTTGATATTTTATCCAATAAAACCCGCTTTCTCTTCTGTTTTCCATTGCCTTTGATTTAAAAACCCGCATGCAAGGATTATTTACATACGGGTATTGTTATTTAATTATTGCAAACAAATATCGCTTGCGCCTGTGTTACCGGGCATACAACCATATATCGAATCCCTCCGTATGCTGATGTATATTTTGTTTGTGTGAATCCTGTTGGCAGCATGTTTGGGTTAGTGTGCCAATACACCAAATAATACTTACCGTCCGTATTTACAACCGCATGTCCCGCGCCTAGGTTATAAGGGGTATTGCAAATGATCTTTTGCGGGGCAACCTTAACGCCGTCTTGAAATAACACGTCCTCTTTACCTGACGAATCAAATGTAAATACCGGATCTGATGCATTTGTTTTTTGTGGCCTTGGGCGCAAATACGTTGCGTCGTCGTCATTGTTACAACCTACAAAACACATTGTGCCTAACAAGGCAATTAAAAGTAATTTTTTCATAAATGAAAAGTTTTTGTTTGCTTACTCTTTGATACCGTTTTCAGCTTCCCGGTGTTATCTTAAATAGCGGGTTGGTTGTTAAGTTTTATTATTTAAGTATAACTCGTTAAGAATGAATCTCATTTTTTCTACGTGTGTTCTTATGTATTCAGCAGCTACATAAATACTTGTAGTTCTTAAATCGCCTGTTTCAAGTTTTTCTTTATCAATTCTATACAATAATTCTCTCATTGTGTCAAGCTGATTATGTCCGTCATGCTGTAATTGCACATTGTATTTGCTTTTATCGGTAGCGTTTTCAGGTAGTAATAAAGCATCCTTTCTAATACCTTCTAAAACACCTTTCGTTAAAAGTCTTTGAATTTTAAAATAACCAAATTCCCTACAACAAATACCTTTTTCTTCAAAATTACAATTAGGTTTTTTTGGGCATTCTATAGGAATATTAGCCATTTCAGCAATTTCCTTAGCCAATCTTTCTATATCTTTTATATCCATACTTAAAATATTTAAGCTTTCGCTGTTAGTAGTTTTAAACGTATCAAAGTATTAGTTTCCTGTGTAGAATAAGAATAATCGGGGCCGTATAAATTAAATAGTTTTATACACCTTTCCTCCTGTTTCCTCCACATTATTTCTCTTTCTTGCCAAAATTCATTTAGTGCCATGCTATTTTGTATTTGTTAATTTTAAACAGTTTCAAGTTTATTGCCGTTAGTGCTATAAGAGTAGCCTAAAGGTATATTTGCCCCACCATCTAAGTTTATAATAAACCATTCAGTTGTGTTGTCGTCGTCAGATTCCCCGAATATTAAATCACACACCGAATAACCGTCTTGTTTAAATCCAATATAATAATTGTTATTATAACAGCTTAATTCTGGAATATGTTTAAATTGGTTCATATCCAAACCCTGAATATATTTTTTAGTTGAGTTTGCCATTTTACTTTGTTGTTAATCTATATTATTATAAATAATTCCGTTATCATCAAGTTCTTTTTTGGTTGTTTCAATCTCCCTAACCTCTGAAAGGCAGCAAGGGCAATTATTATATCTAAAATTAGTATCAGGAATAAAAGGCATAAAAAGAGTTGTTCCTGAACTATAAAAATTTACCATACCTTTTTTAATCATTACTGTAAAACATTCGCATACTTCTTTCATGGCTTTACTACGTTAGGGGTGGATTGAACCAATCTTTGAGCCATTAATCTTTCTGAATTTACAGCTATTGAACACGCATGTATCTGCTCATCACACATTTGGCGGGCGTACTCGGTTGCAACTTCGTTCTCCAACTCTATTAGCTGCAAATAGCTAATATCTGTTGATGTTGAAAATATGCCTAATATATCAAGCCACATATTGTACCCATGCTTTACAGCAACCTCGTTTTTAATTTTTTCTAAGTCTATCATTTCATGTGGTTATTAAAGTTGTGACAAGAATAGCAAATGCCGTTTATTTCCGATAAGTTACATTCGCATTGACTGCATAAAGTGATCGTTTCCATTATATATAATTGCTATCGATTACTAATAGATTAGCCATTACGTCAATATCAGTAATGAAATCATACACTTTAGCAAAGTTCTCAAATTCAAGGGTTATATTTTGGGTGTCCCTGATTGTTCGACCACAATTGCTTGTTTGCCTATCAGTGTCTAAAGACGGTCTTATTTGCCCTAATTGGCAATGTGTATGGATTGCTTTTGCAAACTCCTCCGGTATATCATAGCCCCTTAAAGTAAAAGATAGCTTAATATTATTTTTATATGGATATGGCATTATATTTATTATTATGGGAGGCCGTTAAGCATCCCGGATTTATACTTTGTGATTTAAAATTGATGATTTAAAGCTTTACGGCTTTCATTTCCCTAATAAGGGAAAGACAATCTTCACATGTAATACCGCCTTTTTCAACCTCCTTTATTTCACGGCCGTAATCTGCATAAACCTGACCACAAGCTGTACTTTCGCCGTCGGCCTGTGACGTTATAAGATGCCAAGATTTTGCATCGGCTTTAGATATACCGCCGTCGCCATGCTCCTCTTTGTTCCCAAAAATATCAGTTTTGAAATATTCCCCCTCTGATCTGTCAAATATGGTCTTGAATTTTACTGTTAAGTGTGGCATGGCTTAATAAGATATAACGCACCCTCTTTTGTATCAATGTTGATTTCTTTTCTATCAACAATATAAAGCTGCTGTTTAATAATTAAAGTATCTCCTTTCATTGCTGTAAGTGCTATTTTTTCCATAAGCTTACAAATATCCTTTCCATCAATGGTTTTTGCTAAATATTTATTCATTTATTTTAATTTTAAAGGAGGCCCGAAAGCCCCCGGTTAGTTATTTATAAGCCTCAAGGTCGTAAATGTGATTGTCAACCTCGTCGGCTTCTTTTAAGTTGCCGTTTTCTCTTAGGTTTTTAGCATGCTGTTTTAAAAAGGCAATTTTTGCCGGCATTGTATGACTGGCTTGCTTGAACGCTGAAAAGAAATAGTGTTTATCAATTCTGTGTAAGGTTTCGTAAGTGCTAACACTCTCACGGCCCAAGTCATTTGTAACACCTAAGAAACGGATCTTTTCACCTTTCTTTACTGTACGACCACTAACACCGCCGCCAAGGCTTGCAACGTATAAAATTTGAGTGTCCTCTTGGGCTTCAAATTCAACCTTGTTTAATGATGCATAATACCAGTCAATACCCGCCTTAGTCCAATGAGCTTGCGTATGCGATCCCCTGAATACAAAACCGGCTTTGGTAGCCTCATGCACAACTTTTGCCGCCTCATCGTTTCCGTCAAGCCAAAACTTATTTGCTGTTAACGCCTCTTCTAATTGTTCCGGTGTAAATGTTAGATTTTCCACGATCTTATGTTTTTAATTGTTTTGTTATACAAATATAGTACTATATTCGGTACTAACAAACAAAAAGTACTTTATTTAGTACTATTTTTTGTCTCCACCCCGTGAAAGATCGATACAGCCATGATTATAAAGCATAAAAAAAGGCCCAAACATTTAAGTTGGGCCTGTTTAATTATTCCTCCGTCGGTTCTATCTCAATAGGCTTATCCGGGTTCAATTGCTCCCGGTTGTTACTTGGCAACATAAACGTTGTTACTTGCCCTTTAAACGCGCCTCCGTCGTTCTTATGGTTAACCTCTCTTTTATCCAACATGCCTAGTTCTCTGCTGATTAAGTTGGTGTTTAAGAGACCGGCGGCGGCTCCTGTAAACTTTTGAGTAAAGATAATTTCCTTGATAGTGGCAATGATGTTAGCCAAATCTTTATTTAATTTATTGGTTTCAATTTGCTTATCTGTTGGGTTTTCAAGGCTTTCAAACATTATAGCCTCTTCTTTGAGGTCTCTTTCAAAGTGGTTAAAATATTTACTATTTACTCCGCAAAAGATGCAAAAGCCGGCCATTGTCATTGCGTACATTTTGGGTATTTTGACTTTCTTTCCTTGGTGATAAGCGATCTCCATTAAAGGGTTTTTATCAACCATGTTGGCATATTCCTCAAATGTTTTATAAAGCGTTTCCGGGTCATTCCAAATGCGATCTATGCCGGCGGAGGCTCTTAGTTTCCAAAGCTGATTTCCTACTTTAAAAGGAATTAACTGTTGGTGTGGTTTTTTGTTTTTGTCTTTATCTGTTGCCATAATTAAAAATGTTTTGTGTTACAAAGTTATGCAATATATTAACATAGAATTATTAACACAAAAAAGCCCCCTTGGGGCGGGGCTTAATTGGGGGAGTGTTAATAAATTACTTGGTGATGTTCCAAAAATCAGACTCAAGCTCTAATATGTTGGTTGTTGGTGTTATTGTGCATTGTCTGCCATTAAATTTGAAACAAACCTCTGTATTGTATTTTTTACAAAATGCCAATGTTTCTGTCAGGGCATTTATTAATAATGTTCCCGGCAATGGATCAATGTAAATTGGGGTTTCGCTTGATATTCTCATAACTTACTGATCTAAATAAGATTTTAATTCCTCCTCTGTAAAACATGCAAGGATCTCTTGGCGGTCCATGTGCTCAACTAAAGCGGAGGTTTTAAATATGCCGGCAACAAATGAGGCATCCAAATACTCTGCAATGTCCTCATCGTCTATGGCCTCAAGCAAAACCGCATTGTTATCATAACCGTCAACAATTTGCTTAGATGTTAATTCCTGTAAAACCTCCTCAACATCCATATTGTCGGCAATTTCTGAATGAGTCAAAGTTGACAATAATTCTTGAGGGTCAATATCTTCAAGCTCAACCCACATTTTAGCGTCCCAACTTGTAGTTGATAAATTGGCTTTCGCTGCCTGTATTTTAATATCTTTTGCCATAATATTATTATTTGTCTTTGTTGAGTAATTTATCAGTTTCGGCCTGTAATTCTAACAATCTAGCCTGTCTTTTCTCTTCTTTCTTTTTCTCAAAATCTTCTGAAATTGTTTGCCTTTTTTTATTGTAAACAATCTCTATTTCAGGCAATTTAAATAGGTTATAGTGATTATAAAATTCTCGTTTCACTCTTTCTAACTGCTCTATTGGATCGCCTCCGTATTCATTAGTTTGATGGGAGTTAAGACGCTCTATAATTTTGCCAATTATAAATTTATCTGCATCCTCCTTAGTCTTAAATATTGTAAACGCGCGGTCGTCTCTTGAAGTGTAATTTTCTGAACTCATAAGATAAAGACAAAAACCGCCATCGCTTTTTATATTTGCAGTACTTACATGGCTAGAAATATATCTTTGCCTTTTTTCTATTAATTCAAGGTCTTTCAAGTAAACCAAATAAGCATAATCACCATTTAAAAAATCAACTAATTGTTGAATGATAGGAAATTTTGCAATCTTGCCTAAAGTTATATTTTCCTCCTGTTTAAGTACCCTTAACTCATGAAGCTCAATATTTAAATTACTCTTTTCATTTTGTAATTCTTGAATCTCTTTATGAATATGAATCTTTGGAGGCTCTGAAAACAATTGCGGGTGCAATATTATACGTGTATCACATATCATATCATCCGGGTCAAAATCATCATCCTCATCGAAATCAACATCATAAAGAAATTGCCCCAAATAACCTCCCTCAATTTCCCTGTGTATTAAAACGGCTTCACCATCTATTGTGTACATTATTTTGTTTTTACTCATTGCGTATTGTGTTTTTTAGTTCTGTTACATACTCATAGGTTTTGCCGCTTATCGGATCGTGCACCCAAACGCCGACGCTTTCGTTAACTTCAAACTCCGGGATATAGCACGTTGTAACTATATCCGGGCCGGTTCCGTAATTGTAGCGTTGAAGTTTGCATTTCCATCGGTAAAAGCCTTTTGTTACCTCTTCATATTTGATTAAGGTAATTTTACCCTCCTCGTTGAAAAAGGTAAATCCGGGCTTGTATCGTGATTCAATCGGCCAAACTTTTATAACCTCTTCAATTTTGTTGCCTCTATAGTCAACCCTTACCACGCCATAGACTTGATGAAATGTAAGTTTACTATTTCCAAATGATCGCGCAACAACGCTATCGTTTTGGGCAATGGCAGCTAAAGAAAAGGCAAATACTAAAACTGTGATAATTGATTTGAATGTTTTCATTTGATAATTACATTTTTGTTAGGGTCAAATAGTTTAAAATATACTGCTGATTGATTAAATTTTTTCAAGAGCCTTTTGTAGATTTTCCAATGTTTAGCACAAGCAAAAAACTCTTGAGTAATATCATGCCAACCTTTTGTAAATCTTGGATGATAGTAAATAGGATGAATCCCGTAATCTCTTACATGCGTAATCCTTTGGCAGTTCTTGCCGCTACATATAAGCTTTACTTTATAGTATTGAACTAGATCAAGCTCCTCTTTGCTCATGTTCAATAATTCGTTTATGGCCTCCTTTTCAGTCATAAGGATCTTTCTCTAATGATTCCACGCTTACGGCTAGCTTTTCATCTATCAAGCCCATAAAATCAAACTTATTAGCTGCTAGCCATTTGATAAGCGGCAAAGAATCAAAATTACAAGGTTCACCTTTGCAAGTAAAAACGAAAAGAGTCTTTTCTATATGCCTCAAAACATAATCATCTTTCCTAACCCCAATTACTGAACCATCAATATTTAACCAAATATCCGACGGCTTAGCTATTAGTAAATTAAATAGCTCTTTAAGCGGCGTTATTAATTCCCCGGCTATTTCAATAGGAGTTGTCAGATTATTTGGCCTTAATATTATTTTAGAACTGTAACCGGGTTCCGTGAAATTGATTGCGTTTGAAAAGTTAACCGTTGAGATTAGATTATTAATGTTAAAATCCGATGCACTCATTACGGATTTTACATTGTAAGGCAAATAAGCGCAAATTTGTTCTTTAGTCAATGATTTCATAAGGATTTGTTTTTAGTGTATTTACGTCAATAGCTAAACCTTTTTTAATAAGTCCCATATAGTCTATTTTCCACTCTGCCAATAAAAGGATAATATCTATACGGCAGGATCGCCATTTATAACCCGTCGCCGATCCGTCGCCGTTGTCTGTTGAAAAATGTCCATCTTCTCTAATTTCAGTAAACCAATGCTTTTTAAAGAACTCGTTAGGTATTATATTTTTAAGGCTAGGTTCCAATTCCTTTGTATATGAAATATGAGGAAATTCTTTATTTAATGCCGACAATGGATACAATAAGGGGATTTGATTCGCTCCCTCCAATACATTCATAATTCCTTTGTCGTTTTTGTTTTCTATCTCCATTATGTAGACAGATGCTAAATCTCCTTTTAGCGTTTTATTCCCTATTCCTAAGCCATAAGGTATATATAGCAAAAAGTTTTCTAATGTTAGTTTTTCCATTTTTTTTTATTTTTAATTCCCTCGAATTCGATGG
>Ga0247815_10000133_pt1 | contig 55904 bp, 49 predicted proteins | sample UWRJL194509B1_FD_181014 | JGI IMG/M metagenome (GOLD analysis project Ga0247815, IMG submission 181014) | Plant litter microbial communities from Arlington Agricultural Research Station in Wisconsin, United States - UWRJ-L194-509B-1 | ecosystem: Environmental > Terrestrial > Plant litter >... | reverse complement strand
TTTAAAAGTCATTGTAACTTCTTTTCCAGTGTGTAATCCAACGCCTGTTAGTGAAATTTCATTTTTGATGGTCTTCTGTTTAACCATTATTTCCATTTTTTGGGTTTATTATTTGTTTTTTTAATTCTTCAACTTCGGCAACTATTTTAGGCAGATTCCTGAAATGAACATATGATTTATTAAAATCACTATATCCCAGCGATGGTGAACCTTGTAATGTTTCATCATCTTTAATGTTTCTTGCTACTCCTGACTGAGCCTGCAATCTCACATTATTTCCTATAATTAAGTGGCCTGCGATACCTACTTGCCCGCCAATCATACAGTTTTCGCCTATTTTTGTAGAACCGGCTACACCTGATTGCGCTGCAATTACAGTGTTTTTACCAATTTCTACATTATGGGCAATCTGAATTTGATTGTCTAATTTAACTCCTTGTCTAATAATTGTAGAACCAAGAGTCGCTCTGTCTATCGTGGTATTTGCTCCTATATCTACATTATCTTCAATAATAACGTTTCCTATTTGAGGAACTTTACTATACACACCTTCTTCATTTGGCACAAAACCAAAACCATCTGCACCAATAATAGTTCCTGAATGAATCGTACAATTGTTACCAATTATAGTTTCAGAATAAATTTTGGCGCCTGCAAAAATATATACATTATCCCCAATAACAACATTATCACCGATAAAACTGTTTGGATAAATTTTTACGTTGTCGCCTAAAACCACATTTTGTCCTATATAACTAAAGCTTCCCAGATATAAATTCTCTCCGTATTTAGTCCCTTCAGTTATAAAAGATTGCGCTTCTATTCCGTTTTTATTCAATTTTACCTGATTATAAAATTGTAAAAGCTTAGAAAAAGAGGCATAAGCATCTTCTACTTTTATTAAAGTTGTGGTAATATCCTGTTCAGGTATAAAGCTGTCATTAACTATAGTTACTGATGCTTTTGTAGTATATATGTAGTTGATATATTTTGGATTAGCCAAAAAAGTAAGCGATCCCTCCTCACCTTCTTCTATTTTAGACAGCCGAGAAACTTCTGCATTGGGATTCCCAACAACTTCTCCTTCTAAAATTCCTGCTATTTGTTCTGCTGTAAATTTCATTGCGACAAAAATATAAAAAATAGATTTTAAATGTTAATTTTAGATAAGTTGTTTTGGAAAACAGATGTAATATTTTGTAACTAGTTTAGATAATGATTTCAAATTCAGCTGATCAGAAGCTTCAACAACATCCTCAATTGTTTTATCTTTTTTGAAAATTCGTATTGGTTCAGCTTCTTTGCTATACGCCTGATTTTTTATTTTTCCTCTAAAAATAAAATATCCGGCTTCTAACTGTGTAATATGGTGCGCATTAGCAAATTCTTCCTTTAAAGATTGAGATTCTTCAGCCGAAATTTTCTCTGCACTTAATTTAATTTTTAATAAATCTCTATTAATCAACATTTTACTTAAAGTAGAAAGCACAAAATCTTCTTGCTTTTGCCATGCTTTCAAAGCGCTAATGATATCAAAATCATCTAGTTGAGAAAATAAGTCTAATTTATCAGCATCAAAATCTTCCAAAGTCACTTTATTTTGCATAAAATACAAAAGCGGCTCACTGCAAGGCAAATTAATTCCTTTTAATGTTAATTCCTTGGCTCTTTTTAGTACATTCATCAAAATTAACTCTGCAACCAGACTTGTTTTATGCAAGTATGCCTGCCAGTACATTAATCTTCTTGAAAGCAAAAATTTCTCTACCGAGTAAATTCCTTTTTCCTCAATTACCAAAACACCATCAACAACATTCATCATCTGAATCAAACGTTCAGAATTGACATTTCCTTCGGCAACTCCTGTGTAAAAACTATCACGTTTCAAATAGTCCATTCGATCCATATCCAACTGACTTGAAATCAATTGCAACATAAACTTCCTGTGATATTCTCCTTTAAAAACCTGAATTGCCAGACTCAGTTTTCCGTCAAATTCATCATTCAACTGATTCATGAATAATAACGAAATCGCTTCATGATTCACATCTTCGACAATACTTTTTTCCATTGCATGCGAAAATGGCCCGTGACCAATATCGTGCAGTAAAATAGCTATTAACAAAGCACATTCTTCATCGCTTGAAATAGCAACTCCTTTAAAACGAAGCGTTTCAACTGCTTTTTGCATTAAATGCATGCAGCCCAAAGCATGATGAAAACGCGTGTGATTGGCCCCGGGATAAACCAAATACGACATTCCCATTTGCGAAATACGGCGTAAACGCTGAAAATACGGATGCTGAATTAAGTCGTAAATAAGTTCGTTCGGGATAGAAATAAACCCGTAAATGGGATCATTGAATATTTTTAACTTATTGATCTGAGTCACTATTTGGTTCTTTTTAGGTCAACAAATATAAGTAATTAACTATAAACAGCTTTGTGTTTTTCATTTAAAAATTGACATTAAATTGTCGTGATTTTCAATGTAATACTAAATTCAAAAAAAGTTTTTATGAAAAAATCAACTTTTGTTATTCTGAAATTTATACTATTTTTAATACTTTTTAAGTTCTATACCTCTAAATTGCATTAAAATTAAATACGTTTATGGATAAGATAAAAATACTTTGGGTCGATGATGAAATCGATCTTTTGAAACCACATATATTATTTCTGGAGAAAAAAAACTACGCTGTAACCACCTGCAACAATGGTTTAGACGCTATTGCTTTATTTGAAGAGGATAATTTTGATATTGTTTTTCTTGATGAAAATATGCCGGGAATGAGCGGTCTGGAAACACTTTCTGAAATGAAAGAAAAAAAATCAGCCATTCCGATGATTATGATTACCAAAAGCGAGGAAGAGTATATAATGGAAGAAGCCATTGGCTCTAAAATCGCTGATTATTTGATCAAACCGGTAAATCCAAATCAGATTTTACTGAGTTTAAAGAAAAATCTGGACCATTCAAGATTGATTTCTGAAAAAACAACCCTCGATTATCAAAAGGAATTTAGGAAAATCGCTATGGAAATGGCGATGGTAAACTCCTATGAAGATTGGGTAGAATTATATAAAAAATTAATTTTCTGGGAATTAGAATTAGAAAACATCAACGATCAGGCAATGATTGAAATTCTTGAATCACAGAAAGTTGAAGCCAATTCGCAATTCGGAAAATACATCGAAAGAAATTATGAAGACTGGTTTGCTCCAAAAGCAGATAAACCAATTCAATCCCACAATTTATTTAAGGAATTGGTAGTTCCTGAAATCAAAAAGAAAGACAAACCAATTTTGTTTGTTGTAATTGATAATTTACGTTACGACCAATGGAAATCTTTTGAAACCGTTGTAGCAAATTATTACAAATTAGAAAAAGAAGTTCCTTATTTCTCTATCCTTCCAACGGCAACACAATATGCCAGAAATGCAATTTTCTCAGGTTTATTACCAACAGAAATGGAAAAACAATTTCCGCAATACTGGAAAAATGACGTTGAAGACGGCGGAAAAAACCTTTACGAAGCTGAATTTCTTTCTGCTCAATTAAAACGTTTGGGTTTAAACATTAAGGAAGATTACTTTAAAATCACCAATTACGCCGGAGGAAAAAAACTAGCAGAAAACTTCAAAGCTCTAAAAGGCAACGATTTAGTTACCGTAGTATACAATTTTGTTGATATGCTGTCTCACGCAAAAACCGAAATGGATGTTGTAAAAGAACTAGCTTCTGATGACAAAGCGTATCGCTCATTGACTTTAAGCTGGTTTAAAAATTCTCCGCTTTTAGAAATTATTCAACAAGCACAACTTTTAGGTTTCAAATTGATCCTGACTACAGATCACGGAACAATTAATGTAAAAAACCCATCAAAAGTGGTGGGAGATAAAAATACAAGTTTAAATTTGCGCTATAAAACAGGTCGTAGTTTAACGTACGAACAAAAAGATGTTTACGTTGTAAAAGAACCAAAAGATATTGGTTTACCGGCTATAAACATGAGTAGCTCTTTTATTTTTGCTAAAAATGATTTCTTTTTAGCCTACGTAAACAACTACAATCATTATGTGAGTTATTACAGAAATACATATCAACACGGAGGAATTTCATTAGAAGAAATGATTATTCCGTTCTTGGTTTTTAACCCGAAATAGAAAAGTTTAAGTCGCGGTTTTTAGTCACAGTCACAGTTTACAGTACTCAACTGAGACTGAAAACTGTGACTGAAAATTCAAAATTGAGACTAATATAATAAGTAAATTTAAGCAATGAATATAGTTTTTTCATTAGATCAAATCAAAGAAGTAGCAGAGAAAATTTTAGGTCAAAACCCAAAGAAAATTATTCTTTTTAATGGAGAAATGGGAGTTGGAAAAACTACTTTAATCAAACAACTTTGTAAAAGCCTGGGAGTTGAAGATGCTACAAGCAGCCCAACTTTTTCTTTAGTTAATGAATACTATACTTCTAACAATCAGATCGTTTATCATTTTGATTTTTACAGATTGAATAAAGAAACTGAAGCGCTTGATATGGGAGTGGATGATTATTTGTATTCAGGAAATTGGTGTTTTATCGAATGGTCTGAAAAAATTGCCAGTTTAATTCCTGAAGAACATTCGCTCGTTACTATTGAGTTATTAGCAGATGGAAAAAGAGAATTGAAATTAGAATAAATATTCCGCAAAGTTTCACCAAGATTTCGCAAAGGTTCGCAAAGCTTTTATCATAATTTTTTGTGTGACTTTGCGAAATCTTCGTGAATCTCTGTGAAACAATATACATATATAAATGAATACCGTAGAAATTATTCCCTTTTCAGAAGATTTAAAAGATCACATCAAAACTTTAAACAAAGAATGGCTTCAAAAATATTTTAAAGTTGAGGAAAAAGATGAAAGAGTACTTTCGAATCCGCAGGAAGAAATTATTGATAAAGGCGGATTAATTTTCTATGCTAAATATGAAGATGAAATTATTGGAACAGTTTCTTTAATGAAAATCGATTACGATACATTTGAATTGAGTAAAATGGCTGTTTCAGATAAAGCGCAAGGTCTCGGAATTGGGAACAAATTACTAATTCATTGTTTGGCTGTAGCCGAAGAAAACAACATAAAAAAACTCATTTTATATTCGAACCGAAAATTACTTCCCGCAATTCATCTATACGAGAAATTCGGTTTTATCGAAGTTCCTTTAGGAAATGTAAGTTATGAAAGAGCCGACATTAAAATGGAAAAACTTATACCTTAATTTAATGACATAGTATTAGCAGAATTTTTACATTGATTTTAAAACTTTTTACGTAATTTGTACTCTTAATTTTTCGCACAACCCATGTCAATCACCTTAACTCCATTTACGAAACAACAATTGTTGCCACAAGAAGAAAAACTTGAAGTTGGCCGATTCAAAAGAGAACTTTTTATAGGAATCCCTAAAGAAACAAGTTATCAGGAACGTCGTATTTGCTTAACTCCAGACGCCGTAAACTCTTTGACTTACGAAGGTCATCGTGTTATGATTGAATCCGGAGCCGGAGAAAGTTCCAGTTATTCTGACAAGGAATATTCTGATGCGGGGGCTGAAGTAACAAAAGATACCAAGAAAGTTTTTGGATGTCCGATGTTACTAAAAGTAGAACCTCCTACTATAGCAGAAATTAAAATGATTAATCCGGAAACGATAATCATTTCGGCTATTCAGTTAAAAACCAAAAAGAAAGAATATTTCGAAGCTTTGGCACAGAAAAAAATTACCGCACTTGCTTTTGAATATATCAAAGACGAGGACGGTTCTTATCCTGCTGTTAAATCGTTAAGCGAAATTGCAGGAACAGCTTCTATACTTATCGCTGCAGAATTGATGATCACAAACGAATTTGGAAAAGGACTTTTATTCGGAAACATTACCGGCGTCCCTCCTACCGAAGTTGTGATTTTAGGTGCCGGAACAGTTGGCGAATTTGCTGCTAAAACTGCTATTGGTTTGGGAGCAAATGTAAAGGTTTTTGATAATTCGATTACAAAATTACGTCGTTTACAAAACAACTTAAATCAAAGAATTTTCACTTCTACAGTGCAGCAAAAAGCGTTATTAAAAGCGTTAAGACGCTGTGATGTCGCTATTGGTGCCATGCGTGGCAAAGAACGTTGTCCGATTATAGTGACAGAAACAATGGTAGAGCACATGAAAAGAGGTGCTGTAATTGTTGATGTAAGTATCGATACAGGAGGATGCTTTGAAACATCAGAAGTTACAACTCACGAAAAACCGACTTTTATAAAAAGTAATGTTTTGCACTATTGCGTTCCTAATATACCTTCAAGATATTCCAAAACCGCCTCATTATCAATAAGTAATATACTAACTCCTTACTTACTTCAAATTGCCGAAGACGGAGGTCTGGAAAGTGCCATAAGATGCAATAAAGGTTTAAAAAACGGAATCTATCTCTATCACGGAATTTTAACCAACAAAGCAATTGGCGAATGGTTTGATTTACCGGATAACGACATCAATTTACTTGTATTTTAAGGGAACTTTAATGTACCTTTGCAAAAAAATTATTTCATGAAGTTCGTACACCGTTTTGCATATTATCTTATTGGTTTAGTTATGGGATGCTTTTTTGTAGCCCTTGTATTTAGCGGAAAAGATACCCGCTGTAACTATTTTCCTAATGCCAGAGTTTTAAATAGTTTACGCACAAAACCTTTTCAATATTCTGAAAAAGCAGTTCAGACTCTAAACGAAAAATGGATCGATACGGCTGATATTAAAAACACATTGAAATTTGGAGATGTTGATTTTGATCAAAGTAATGTTCCGTTCAAAAAAGGAAAACTTTATATTATCGAAGGAAAAACAGTTAAAAACCAAGAGATTATCCTAAAAGTAATTAACTACGAAAACAAAGCTGTTTTAGACGAGATTGTAAAGAAACCTATCGAAAAATAACATTTTTTCTCAGGAGCTAATCCCGCTATCCGTTCCAATCTTTTGTGGCGAACCCCGCCACAAAAGGATTTCCACTTCTATCGGGGCTAGGGCAATCATTTTCATAAGAATATTTTCGTGCAAGATTATGGAAAATCAAAATTAAGAATTCGTGAAAATTCGTGAAATTAGTGTTTTACCATTCAATCTCCTTCATCCTTTTTGATTTCAAAAAAGCATTTGTGAGACTAAAATGTTTATTGCCAAACCAAAATCCTCTATTAGCACTTAAAGGAGACGGATGTCCGGATTTTAAAATATGATGTTTTGATGCATCGATCAAAGACGCTTTCTTTTGAGCAAAACCTCCCCAAAGTAAAAACACAACATTTTCTTTTTCAGCAGAAATTTGTTTAATCACAGCATCTGTAAATTTTTCCCAGCCTTTACCCTGGTGACTTCCTGCTTCAGATTGTCTAACAGTTAAAGAAGCGTTTAAAAGAAAAACACCCTGATCTGCCCAACGTTCCAGATTACCGGTTTTAGGCATTGGCTTATTTAAATCGGTTTCGATTTCTTTGAAAATATTTTGAAGCGACGGAGGAAAAGGAATTCCATCGTTAACAGAAAAACACAATCCATTTGCCTGATTAGGTCCATGATACGGATCCTGACCAATGATAACAACTTTTACCTGATCAAAATGACAATGATCAAAAGCTGAAAAAATCTGACTCCCTTTTGGGTAACAAACCTTAGTCGCATATTCAGATTTTACAAAATCAATCAATGAATTGAAATATGGTTTTTCAAATTCTTCATTCAAAACCGGCTTCCAGGAATCATGCATTTTTATGTCCATATCTTTTTTTATGCGAATTTCAGGATTTTTTTATTCAAATCATATTTAGCAATCATAAATTTAGATATAAACTTTGTAGAATTGAATACTAATGTTTTCGTACTTTTGCGTGTACTTTGTTAAAGAAAATAAATGATATCCATTACCGAAAAGACATTACAAGATTTACAATTCCCTACAGTGCTCGAAACTATTTCAGCAGGCTGTAATACAGATATAGGAAAAGAAAAAGCTTTAAGAATAACACCATTTAGAGATAAAGAAACTTTGATGCAGGCTTTAATGCAAACTTCAGAGTATGTTTCGTCTTTTGAAAATAATAACGCCATTCCCAATCATGGGTTTGATGCCATAACGCACGAAATTAAATTTCTGGCAATTGAAGATAGTTTCCTGGAAGTAGGAAGTTTTAGAAAAATTGCGACACTTTCATCAACAGCAAATTTCTTGTTGAATTTCCTTAAAAAGTTTGATGACTACTATCCAAACTTAAACGCAAGAGCTTCAAGAGTTGAATATACTAAAGATATTGTAACTCTCATAGATGCAATTGTAGATAAATACGGAGAAATCAAAGACAATGCTTCACCGGCTTTATTGAGTATTCGCCAGAATATGAATATCGTTCGTGGTAAAGTAAACCAAAGTTTTGGAGTAGCACTTTCTCACAATAATAGTCTTGGTTATTTAGATGACATTAAAGAAAGTTTTGTGCAAAATCGTAGAGTGCTTGCCGTTTTAGCAATGTATCGCCGTAAAGTAAAAGGCTCGATTTTAGGAAGTTCTAAAACCGGAAGTATCGCTTATATCGAACCTGAAGCTACTTTGCAATATTCAAGAGAACTCGCAAATCTTGAATACGAGGAAAAAGAAGAAATTACCCGAATTCTAAAACAATTATCAAATCAAATTCGACCATATTTACCTTTATTAGTTGAATATCAAGAGTTTTTAAGTGATATTGATGTCGTTGCAGGAAAAGCAAAATACGCGAATAGAATAAATGGAATCCTGCCAACAATTACCGAAGAAAGAAGATTGTTTTTTAGAGAAGCATATCATCCAATTTTGTATTTGAACAACAAACAAAAAAACGAAATTACGCATCCGCAAACTATTGAATTAAAACAAGATAACCGTATTATTGTCATTTCCGGACCAAACGCAGGAGGAAAAACAATCTCGCTTAAAACAGTTGGTTTATTGCAATTGATGTTGCAATCCGGGATGTTGATTCCGGTTCACGAACGCAGCGAAACTTTCTTGTTTGATAGAATTTTAACGGATATTGGAGACAATCAATCTATTGAAAATCATTTAAGTACTTATAGTTATCGATTAAAAAACATGAACTATTTCTTAAAAAAATGCAACAAGAAAACCATGTTTTTAATTGATGAATTTGGTACCGGTTCAGATCCTGAACTGGGTGGAGCTTTGGCTGAAATTTTCCTGGAAGAATTTTACCATCGTGAAGCTTTCGGAATTATAACAACACATTATTCCAACTTGAAAATCCTCGCAAACGAATTGCCTTTTGCCACAAATGCCAATATGATGTTTGATGAAAAGTCATTGGAACCTATGTACAAACTGGCTTTGGGTCAGGCCGGAAGTTCATTTACTTTTGAAGTAGCGTTGAAAAACGGAATCCCATTTGGATTAATCAATCGTGCCAAAAAGAAAATCGAAGTTGGTAAAGTTCGTTTTGATAAGACCATTGCAACATTACAAAAAGAGCGTTCGAAATTGGAAAAAACTTCTATCAATTTGAAAGAAGAAGAAACCCGTGCCCGTGAAGAAAGCAAAAAGATGGAGAACATCAATGTAAAAATAAAACAGAAATTAGAAAGCTATCAGGAATTATATGATAGCAACCAAAAGACAATTTACATTGGTCAGAAAATAGAAGACATCTCAGAGAAATATTTCAACAATAAAAATAAAAAAGAACTTATTGGCGAATTTTTGAAAATCATTGAAATTGAAAATTCAAAACGTAAAAAAGCAACTCCAAAAGAAACCAAAGCTATAATCGAAAAGAAAAAAGAAGTTATCGCCGAAGTTTCGGTTCAGGTTGAAGAAATTCGCAAAGAGAAAAAAGAAAAGAAACTCAAACCTGTTATTGAAAAACCAAAACCAATTTTAAAAGTTGGTGACAGAGTACGAATGCTCGACGGAAGATCTGTTGGAAGTATAGACTCAATAGAAAAAAATAAGGCTACAGTAAATTACGGTATTTTTACTTCGAAAGTAAGTTTGGATGAATTGGAATTAGTTGAAGCGGCTAAGAAATAAGTTTTCAATCTCAGTGACAGTTTTAAGTTGTAAAAAGACTAAAATTCTAGCAAAAATTAAAATAAAGCGATTTTAGGGTAGATTTTAAAAAAGACGATTAAGAAGATAGATATTTTATAAAAATCGCTTAAAATTTATTTATGGAAGTGATTTTTGATTTATAAAATCTATTGGTTTTACATTATAGATAGTAAAAAATTATACCTGTTATTATTACTGTTTTCAATTCTAAGAACGAGAAATAACAAACCAGCATCAGCTTTGTCAAAGTTTTAAACTTTGACAAAGCTTAAAACTTGAAACTTTTCCAAATGCAAGACCTTCCAGAAAACAAAAAAATAATTCTTTTCGATGGCGTTTGCAATTTATGCAACGGCGCAGTTCAGTTTATTATTAAACATGACAAAAAAGATATTTTTAGATTTGTGGCTTTGCAATCAGAATTGGGAATCGAGATCTGTAAATATATAGGTATTGATCAAATTAAAATTGACAGTATTATTTTATATCATCCAGGCGTCGCTTATTATTATAAATCTTCGGCAGTTTTGGAAATTGGAGAAGATTTAGGTGGAATTTATAACCTTACTTTTATTTTAAAAATATTCCCTGAAAAACTAAGAAATTATATTTACGATTATATTGCTAAAAACCGTTACAAATGGTACGGCAAAAAAGAAAGTTGCATGATTCCTACTCCGGAATTGAAGGCGAAGTTTATTTAAATTCCAATTTGACACAATAATGTCATCCCGAGGAACGAGGGATCTTCGCAAGAAACTCCTCAAGCAAAATCATCTGTCTTTGTAGAGCCGCTAACGAAGATCCCTCGTTCCTCGGGATGACAAGAATGATAACAAAACTTATTTTGAAAATTACTACCCTAGCCCCGATAGAAGAGGAAATCCTTTTGTGCCGGGGTTCGGCACAAAAGATTGGAACGGATAGCGGGATTAGCTCCTGAAAAAAAATATAATAGATTTCGAAATGATACAACCTTATCTTAAACAAAAAACCCCAAATTCGCAATAATTGGAATTTGGGATTTTTAATTTAAACATTCATCAGAAACTATCTAATCAATTTTCTGTATTTCAAACGTTTTGGAGTTAAATCACCACCTAAACGTTTCTTTTTGTTTTCTTCATATTCAGAGAAACCACCTTCGAAGTAGTATACTTCAGAATCTCCTTCGAAAGCCAAAATGTGTGTACAAATTCTGTCTAAGAACCATCTGTCGTGCGAAATAATAACGGCACAACCTGCAAAATTCTCCAAACCTTCTTCAAGTGCACGAAGTGTATTTACATCCAAGTCATTCGTAGGCTCATCCAGTAAAAGTACGTTTCCTTCTTCTTTCAATGTCATTGCTAAGTGTAAACGGTTGCGCTCTCCACCTGATAACATTGAAACTTTTTTATTTTGTTCTCCTCCACCAAAGTTGAAACGAGATAAATAAGCTCTTGAGTTCACTTGCTTTCCGCCCATCATAATCAATTCCTGACCGTCGGCGAAGTTTTCCCAAATAGATTTATTCGGATCAATGTTAGAGTGAGACTGATCTACGTAGGCGATTTTCACCGTTTCTCCAACTGAAAATTCTCCGCTGTCTGTAGCTTGCTCTCCCATAATCATTTTGAAAATGGTCGATTTACCAGCACCGTTTGGCCCGATAATTCCAACAATTCCGGCTTGTGGCAAAGTGAAATTTAAATTATCATACAATAATTTATCTCCAAATGCTTTCGCAACATTCTTCGCTTCAATAACATTGGTTCCTAAACGTGGACCGTTCGGGATATAGATTTCCAGATTTTCATCCAGTTGTTTTTGATCTTCGTTTAATAATTTGTCGTAATTCTGTAAACGTGCTTTTTGCTTTGTCTGACGTCCTTTTGCTCCCTGACGAACCCAGTCAAGCTCACGCTCTAACGTTTTTCTACGTTTAGAAGCTACTTTTTCTTCTTGTGCCATACGGCTTGATTTTTGGTCTAACCAAGAAGAATAATTTCCTTTCCAAGGAATTCCCTCTCCTCTATCCAACTCAAGAATCCATCCTGCAACATTATCAAGGAAATATCTATCGTGCGTTACAGCGATTACAGTTCCTGCATATTGTGCTAAATGCTGCTCTAACCAAAGTACAGACTCAGCATCAAGGTGGTTGGTAGGCTCATCAAGTAACAATACATCAGGCTGTTGCAATAACAAACGACATAAAGCTACACGACGACGCTCTCCTCCTGAAAGGTTTTTGATTGGCGTATCTCCTTCCGGAGTACGCAAAGCATCCATTGCAATTTCTAGTTTGGTATCGATTTCCCAGGCACCAAGAGCATCAATTTTGTCTTGTAAAGCTGCCTGACGATCCATCAACTTATCCATTTTATCAGGATCAGAATAGTTTTCTTCAAGACCGAATAAATCATTAATTTGATTATACTCTTCTAAAACTGCCATTGTTTCTGCAGCTCCTTCACGAACAATTTCGATAACGGTTTTAGAATCATCAAGAATTGGTTCTTGCTCTAAATACCCTACAGTATAACCCGGTTGAAAAACAACATCACCCTGATAATTTTTATCAACTCCCGCAATAATTTTTAAAAGAGAAGATTTACCTGATCCGTTAAGTCCTAAAATACCAATTTTAGCACCGTAAAAGAAACTCAGATAGATATTTTTAAGTACTGGTTTGTCTGCTCCCTGATAGGTCTTACTCAATTTCTGCATTGAGAAAATTACTTTCTTATCGTCTGACATGCTTATTTATTTTTTAATTTTTATTATTATTTTTTATTGACCTATAATATTGCAATTATTTTGTTGCAATTGATATCGAAAATATTATACTCTGCCTTTTAAAGCATTAAAAACCCAAGCGTTAGCAAAAAAACCAACACCCACTGCTACAAACCCCCAGCCAGAGACGTCTCTGTATCTGAAAGCCCCAAGACCTATAAGCAACAATCCCATAAGTACCATTATAAAAGTAGCCCATCCTAGAACGGTATTTTTATTCATTCCCATAATTGTGTAATTATTATTTTGAAAGTAGTAATTTTTTTAGAGATGCAAATATCGTGAATTTTCACGGCTTAATTAAATATTTTATACAGCATTTCTTTTAATAAATCTGCCTGAGGTAAAGCATTGGCTCCTACACCTTTACTTTTAACATCAACATCACGCAACGCTCCTACGATCTGACTCACTTTTCGCATTGGGTAATTTTTAATAGCTAAGTCATATTCTTTTAAGAAGTAAGGATTTACTCCAATTGCCGAAGCTACATTTTTAGGATTTTTGTCTTTAAGTCCATGATACTTTAAAAGCTGAACAAAGAATCCAAAAACCAATCCTGTTGTCATTACCAATGGATATTCTTTAGGATTATGCGCAAAATTCTCGGCAATTTTATATGCTTTCAGTTGATTACGTTCACCGATAGCTTTTCTGAGTTCGAAAACATTATAATCTTTACTAAAACCAATATTTTCCTCAATATGTTGCGGTGTAATGACAGTGCCTTGAGGCAAAATAATCTGTAATTTTTCTAATTCATTATTGATTTTACTCAAATCTGTACCCAAAAACTCAACTAACATAGCATTTGCCTTTGGGTCGATCGTGTATTTTTTTCCGGCAAGTACGCGTTTTATCCAGTCGCCAACCTGATTTTCGTATAGTTTTTTACTTTCGTAAACGATTCCGTTTTGGGCTAATAATTTGGTTACTTTTTTACGTTTATCAAGCGTTTTATATTTGTAACAAAAAACGAGAACAGTAGTTTCCATAGGATTATTTACGTAAGATTCTATCTTATCAATTGTTCTTGACAAATCCTGAGCTTCTTTTACAATAACAACCTGGCGATCAGCCATCATAGGATAGCGTTTGGCCGTTGAAACAATATCTTCTACAGTAACATCCCTGCCGTATAAAACCGTTTGATTGAACCCTTTTTCCTCTTCCGAAAGTATATTCTGCTCAATATATTCTGACAATTTATCAATATAATAAGGCTCCTCGCCCATCAAAAAATAAATTGGTTTTATATTTCCGGCTTTGATATCGTTAACAATTTTTACAACTTCGTCCATTTATTTTGATTGCAGATTTTAGATTTCAGATTTCAGATTGAAAACCCTAATCTTTAAACTTATTTTATATTTTTGCGCTATGCAGCAATTAAATTTTCCTTCTTATACTTTCCGATTCAAAAATAGCGAAAATAAAGTGTCTATTTTCGATGAAATCAGGAAAAAATTTATCATTCTTACCCCAGAGGAATGGGTGCGTCAGCATGTAGTTCATTATTTAATTGATGAGAAAAAATACCCTAAATCGTTAATCAATGTCGAGAAAGTTTTAACAGTCAACGGATTACGAAAAAGATACGATGTTGTTGTCTTTAATCCGGATGGTTCTATACATATATTAGTAGAGTGCAAAGCGCCCAGCGTAAAGATTTCGCAGGCAACTTTTGATCAGATTGCCCGTTATAATATGACAATGAAGGCACGGTTTTTGAATGTGACAAACGGTCTAAGTCATTTTTATTGTCAAATGGATTTTGAGAATGAAAAATATGAGTTTCTAAGGAGCTTGCCGGACTACAAAGAATAAATAGTATTAAAAATAAATAAAGTTACTTTTGGATAAAATTGCAGTTGTCATTTTAAATTGGAACGGCGTAAAATTGTTAGAGCAGTTTTTACCCTCTGTTGTTCAATTTTCGGAAGGAACCCAAATATATGTCGCTGATAATGCTTCGACAGACGATTCTATAAATTTTATTAAACAAAATTTTCCCACCATAAAAATAGTTGCAAATAGTGGTAATCATGGCTTTGCAAAAGGTTACAATGATGCTTTGCAACATATTAATGCTGAAATTTATGCCTTAGTAAATTCAGACATTGAGGTGACCGAAAATTGGTTAAACCCTATTATTGAAACTTTCGATAAAGAAAACCAAACCGCTATAATTCAGCCTAAAATTCTTGATTTTAAAAATAAAGAATACTTTGAATATGCTGGTGGAGCCGGTGGATTTATTGATAAGTACGGTTTCCCTTTTTGTCGTGGACGTATTTTTGATACTATCGAAAAAGACAATGGCCAATACGATGATAATTGTGAATTATTCTGGGCTTCAGGAGCTTGTTTTTTTATAAGAAGTGAAGTTTATCATGAATTAGGAGGTTTTGATGAAAGCTTTTTTGCGCATCAGGAAGAAATTGATTTGTGCTGGCGTGCTGCCAATGAAGGACATATCATTAAATATAATTCAGGATCAGTTGTTTATCATGTTGGAGGAGCAACTTTGCAACAAGGAAATCCTAAAAAGACCTATTTGAATTTTAGAAATTCATTATTAATGCTTGTTAAAAACTTACCCAAAAAAGGTTTGTTTTTTGTGATTTTCTTCAGAATGGTTTTAGACGGTATCGCCGGTATCCGTTTTCTTACCCAGGGAAAATTTGCACATACTTTTGCAATTTTGAAAGCGCATTTTTCATTTTATTGCATATCTTTAAAATATTTGCGTGAGCGAAAAGATTTTCAGATACAGCAATACTATACTGTAAAAAGTATCGTTTTCTTGTATTACATAAAGAAACTGACCGTATTTAAAGAAATCTTTAACAGTAATCAAAATATTAAAAACTAAATTTGTAATCAACGTTTAATTAAATATAATACCTATGAGAAAAATAGTAATTGCACTATCAGTATTAATGGCCTTAACTTCGTGTGTATCTAAAAAGCAGTACGCAGCATTAGAAGCTAAGAACAAAGAGACACAAGATTTATTAAACTCTTGCACAGTAAAACTAAATGCTTGTTTAGAGGAAAAAGCAGGATTAGCAGCTACAGCTGAAAGTTATAAAGCACACAATCAAGACTTAATAAGCACTTCTAAAGATTTAACTGTATTAACAACTAAAGGAGCTGAAAATCTTGAAAAATCATTAGAAAGTTTAAAAGAAAAAGATTTAAAAATATCTAGACTTCAGGATGCATTAACTAAAAAAGACAGTGTAACTTTAGCTTTAGTTACAAGCTTAAAAGGTGCTGTTGGAATTAATGATCCGGATATCGAAATCAACGTAGAAAAAGGAGTTGTATTTATTTCTATCGCAGACAAATTATTATTTAAAAGCGGTAGCTATGATGTAACTGACAAAGCTAAAGGTGTTTTGGCTAAAGTTGCAAAAGTAGTAAACGACAAACCGGATTTTGAATGTATGGTTGAAGGTCACACAGATAACGTTCCTTACAAAAGCAATGGAATTTTGTTAGACAACTGGGACTTAAGTGTTAAACGTTCTACATCTATTGTACGTGTATTAACAAATGATCTTGGTGTTAACCCTGCAAAATTAATCGCAGCTGGTAGAAGTTCTTATGTACCATTAGTTGCTAATGATACTCCAGAAGATAAAGCTCGTAACAGAAGAACTCGTATTGTGGTTATGCCAAAAATCGATCAATTCTATGATATGATTGAAAAAGAAATGAAAAAACAACAAAAATAATTTACGTTTTTCACATACTTTATTAAACAGAAAAAGCAGGTCAATTGACCTGCTTTTATGTATCCCTAACTTTTTTAATAACCAATTAAATATAAATTAAGAATAGCATTATCTTTAAACTAACTAAATTTTAACTAATCTAAAGTTAGTTATTTATTTTATAATATTATTCGATTTCAGTTTTTTTTTACAAATAGCAAATAATTACTATTTCTATTACCCGGTAATTTAATTAATCCCGTAATTTAGTGGCAACATATCTCCTACTTTCTTTTCTGAAATTTTACCCGAAAAAAGTATACTCTCAATATTTGAATTATTTCCGTACTTATAAATATAGAAGCTATCCGTTTGAAAAGTAATCTTTGACTCCTCTGTTCTGTTAAATGCAATATTATAAGCAGCAAAAATATCTTTTAGATTTCCATTTTTAATTTCTCCTTTTGGCTGTGGCAAAATTTCAACTTTTACAAAATCTTCCTCTTGAGTAATTTTAAAACGCGTAAGAGGATCTATGCTATTATCATCATTAAGCAATAAAAATTTCTTTATTCCCCAATCTTTCTTAGCAAAATTTCTAAAAAACTGCATTTGTGAGCCTTGAAAGGTTTTTTCTCTTCGTTCTAAAACTGCGACTGAATTATCAATGTCTTCAAATCTACTTACACCTCCGTAGAAGTTTTTAATAACATCTTTAGAACTAATACTTAATTTACTAAAAGCAATTTCAAAAACTACTAATTCAAAATCAATTTTATAACCTAAAGATTCATTTACAATTGTTAGAGGTTTATCTGATGAGGCGGTGAAAATTAGTTTTTCTTTGTCGTATTTAAAACGAAGATCTGATTCGTTTTTTATTACACAAGATTTTGAATTATTTGTTTTACCCAAAAAGTATTCTCTAAACAATTTTAATTTCTGTTCTCTGGTAAACAATTCATTCTTAGTGATGACTACTTCTTTAAGTTCATTTTCGGAAACTGTAAGGCTAACATTTAATGGTTTAGAAGCATCAAGTCCTGTAAGATATTCTGTTTGATATCCCATGAAACTTATCGCTAAAATATTATTTGCATTGGGTTCATACTTAATGCTAAAATTTCCGTTTGCATCTGAAATTGTTGAAATTGTAGTTCCGTCAAAGTAAACATTTACACCTTCGAGCGGAATATTATCCTTGCCCGAAATTTTACCTTTAAGGATGTTTTGCGAAAATATAGTAACAGAAGAAAATAAGAATAAAAAAAGAAAGAGATTTTTCATAAACAGAAAAGGTTTGGTTAATTTTTAGCTAATTAACCAAACCTTTTTATATTATCCTAGATAATCAATAAAATATTCTTACAAAATATCGATATCGCCTTTTCCTTCTCTTATTATAACGGGTTCATGTTCTGATAAATCTATAATCGTCGAACCTACATTGTCTCCGTATCCTCCATCAATAACAAGATCAACAAGATTTTGCCATTTTTCAAAAATCAATTCCGGGTCTGTCGTATACTCGATTACATCATCTTCATCACGAATAGAAGTCGATACAATAGGGTTTCCTAATTGGCGAACAATTTCCAGCGCAATATTATTATCAGGAACACGAATACCCACTGTTGTTTTCTTTTTAAACTCTTTTGGCAAATTATTGTTTCCAGGCAAAATAAAAGTATATGGCCCAGGCAATGCTCTTTTCAGGATCTTAAAAGTTGAAGTATCAATCTGACGAACATAATCTGAAAGATTGCTCAAATCATGACAAATGAATGAGAAATTAGCTTTCTCAAGCTTAACTCCTTTTATTTTTGCAATTTTCTCTAATGCGCGCGAATTGGTAATATCACAACCTAAACCATAAACAGTATCTGTTGGATAAATAACTAAACCTCCGTTCTGAAGCACTTTTACCACTTTGGCAATAGCGGCTTCACTAGGTTTGTCCGGATATATTTTTATGAACTCAGCCATTTTTCTTTTTAGAATAAAGATGTTAGATTATAGAATAAAGATTATTCTTTATCCATTTTAAAACTTTCAGTGTAAACAATGCCTATGTTATTATACCAAATAAATACAATTAAAAAAACTGATAAATTTTAATAAAACTAAGTTTCTCCAATCTTTTTTCTTGCATCTATTTTCTTTCTTCTCTTTTACCCAATAACGTCTAATTTTGCAAATCGAAGCAATAGCTTTTTAATTCCTCCTACTTCAAATTTTATTTCGGCTTTTTTATCAGCACCAACACCTTCTAAATTAACCACTTCGCCTTTTCCAAAACGTTCGTGCATTACAACATTTCCAATGGTTAATGAATTATCGAATAAATTCGGCGCAGCACTATTAGGATTATTACCGGCAACAGGTTTCAATTTACGAATGTTCAAATCAGGTTTTGGCTGATTATCAGTAACGTGTTTCGGCGGTGTTGATCCAATAGGTTTTGCTAAACGTAATTTCGATTTATCTACATCTCCAAAAATATCCCCATCAATGGGTGATTTATAACGATAATTTGTTTCAGCCGGAGTTAAATATTCAAGATATTGTCCGTCGATTTCTTCAATAAAACGAGATGGTTCACTATCTGTCAGTTTCCCCCAACGGTAACGTGATTGCGCATAAGTTAAATAAGCCTGATGTTCTGCACGAGTTAAAGCTACGTAAAATAATCGACGTTCTTCTTCTAATTCACTTCTGGTACTCATACTCATCGCACTCGGAAACAAATCTTCCTCCATACCCACTACAAAAACATGAGGAAATTCAAGTCCTTTTGCTAAGTGAATGGTCATCAATGCCACACGATCTTCATCAGATGTGTCTTTATCCAAATCAGTTGCAAGTGCGACATCCTCCATAAATTCAGACAAAGCCCCTCTTGCACCATCAATTTCTTTTTGTCCTTCAGTAAAGTCTTTTAAACCGTTTAAAAGTTCTTCGATATTCTGAATTTTTGCCATTCCTTCCGGAGTAGCATCTTTTTTTAATTCCTGAACCAATCCGGTTTTTTTAGCCACATAATCTGTGATATAAAAAGCATCCTGATTTTGATCAATCACCTGAAAACTCTGAATCATCGTCACAAAATCATTGATTTTGTTCTTTGTTCCAGTGTTTAGTTTTAAATCGATTTTATCAATATTCACCATCACTTCCCAAATCGAACGTTTGTAATGATTGGCAGCAATTGTTAGTTTCTCAACTGTTGTATCACCAATTCCACGAGCCGGGTAATTGATCACACGAACAAGGGCTTCTTCATCTTTTGGATTAATAACCAAACGCAAATAACACAAAACGTCTTTAATCTCCTTACGTTGGTAGAATGATAATCCACCATAAATTCGATACGGAAGATCACGTTTTCTCAAGGCATCCTCCATGGCACGTGATTGTGCATTGGTACGATATAAAATTGCAAAAGAACCATTATGCAACTGGTTCATCATTTTTTGTTCAAAAATCGTACTGGCTACAAAACGACCTTCTTCGGCATCAGTCAAACTGCGATGCACTTTTATCTTTTGCCCAAAATCATTTGCTGTCCAGACTACTTTGTCCAGTTTGGTTTTATTATGCTCCATTACCGTATTAGCCGCTTCCACAATGTTTCTTGTCGAACGGTAATTTTGCTCTAAACGAAACATGATCACACCTTCATAATCTTTCTGGAAATTCAAAATATTATTAATATTCGCCCCACGGAAAGCATAAATACTCTGCGCATCATCTCCTACCACACAAATATTCTGAAATTTATCAGACAAAGCCCTTACAATCAAATATTGAGAGTGATTTGTATCCTGGTACTCATCAACCATAATGTATCTAAAACGGTTTTGATACTTCGCTAAAATCTCAGGAAAACGGGTCAATAATTCATTGGTTTTCAACAACAAATCATCAAAATCCATTGCTCCAGCTTTAAAACAGCGCTCTACATATTGCTGATAAATTTCTCCCAAACGGGGTCTTTTTGCCATTGCATCGGCCTCTACCAATTCAGGATTATTAAAGTAGGCTTTTACCGTAATCAAACTATTTTTATAATTAGATATACGTCCTAAAATCTGTTTTGGTTTATAAACATCGCGATCCAGCTGCATTTCTTTAATAATAGAAGAAATCAATCTCGCCGAATCCTGAGAATCATAAATCGTAAAATTAGAAGGGTATCCCAAATGATCCGACTCTGCACGAAGAATACGCGCAAAAATCGAGTGAAAAGTTCCCATCCAAAGATTCTTTGCTTCAGATGCACCCACAATATCCGAAATCCTGTGTTTCATCTCACGAGCAGCTTTGTTCGTAAACGTAAGCGACAAAATATTGAACGCATCAACACCCTGCGCCATCAAATAAGCAATTCTAATCGTTAAAACACGGGTTTTTCCTGAACCTGCACCAGCAATAATAATCATTGGCCCGTCTTTCTTCAAAACAGGCTGTCTCTGTGCTTCATTGAGCTGGTCAATGTATTTTTGCATGAAATTTTTCTCCATAATTGATGCAAAAATAAGAATTTAAAAAGAAAGTTCCTAAGGTACTAAGGTGCTGAGTTGCTAAGTTTTTTTTGAAGCAAAACAATAGGCTTTTCATGAAACATTGTTCCCGCTTTCGGCTATATCTCTCCGTTCCACTACGAGGATACCGCCTCTATCGGGGCTAGATTAGAAACAATTGGCTTTTTTGAGAAAGTTGCTGAGCTACAAAGATTCTAAGATGCTAAGTTTTTTTTTAGGAATTTAATTTAGAAGACAAATAATTTATAAAGTTTTCATTGTAACTATTAGTAAAAACCTTAGAATCTTAGTGTCTTAGTACCTTCATTTATAAAATACATCATAAGCAAATCGAATCAAAGTGCCCACAACCACAATCAAAAAGAAAATCCTGATAAAACCATTTCCTTTATTAATGGCGAGTTTTGCACCAAGCCATCCGCCAAGTCCGTTGCTAATAGCCATAGGAATTGCAATCGACCAAATAATTTTTCCTTTGATCATAAACAAACAAATCGAACCAAAATTCGTTGCGAGATTGACCATTTTAGCATTCGCGGAAGCGTGCAAAAAATCAAAACCCAAAAGCGCTATGAAGGCAACCACAAAAAAACTTCCTGTTCCTGGTCCAATAAATCCATCATAAAAACCAACAATGATACTAATTACAACGGCATAAATAATTTGTGTTGTTGCGGAGTGATCTTTGGCTACATGTTGACCAAAGTTCTTTTTCGCATAAGTATATATAAACAGTAACGATAAAACCACAAGCAAGAGAGGTTTCATAAAATCATTGCTAACCAATGTTAGTATAGTAGAACCTAAAAATGCCGAAGGAACAGCCAGACACATCATGATCAAAAGCAACCTCCACTGAATCACTACTTTTTTCATGTATTGAAAAGCCGCAAAAGCAGTTCCGCTAAAAGCAGGAATTTTCAAAGTTCCTATAACTGTCGAAACAGGCAAATTGGGCAATAAAATCAATCCCATTGGTGTCTGAATCAATCCTCCTCCGCCAACAATTGCATCAATAAATCCGGCTGCAAATGCAGCTAAACAAAGAAAAAATATGATGTATGAATCCATTATTATTGTGTTTCAGGCGGTTTTAAAAAATCTCTACAAAAGTAAACTTCCATTTTTATTTATTACAAAAAAATTAAAGTGGATTTCTCCTCAAAAAGTATATTTTTGTTGAAAATTTGAACCAAATGGATTTTAATAGAATTATAGAATTAGCCAGTTATACTTTACCAGCAATTGTTACCGGATTCGTGGCTTACCGCTTTTTTGAATTGCACATCAAAAACAACGATAAAAAACGTGCTTTTTTATTAAACAGAGAATATCAAAAGCAATCTTTACCAATACGTTTGCAGGCTTACGAGCGCATGACTTTATATTTGGAACGCATCAATCTGACTAAATTATTGATTAGAGTTGCACCAATATCAAACGAAAAACACGATTACGAAAACTTTCTAATCGACCAGATCGAGCAGGAATTCGAACATAATCTAACACAGCAAATTTACATGTCTGATGAGTGTTGGACAATTATCACAACAGCCAAAAACTCAACCATTCAAATCATCCGAAAAGCTGCTATGAGTGATCGTGTTGACAGCGGAGATAAATTGCGCGAAGTAATTTTGAATGATTTACTAGAGAAACAATCACCAAGTAATGCTGCTTTAGCCTATATCAAAAATGAGGTTACAGATCTTTGGTAGGATTTTAATTTTAGAATTCAGATTTTAGATTTTAGATTATGCTTTGGCGATCTAAAATCTGAACTCTGCAATCGATTTTATTTCCACCAGTTTTGTTTTGGCTTAACTTCCCACCCATTTTTTAAGTATTTTTGAGAGATACTCAGATCTCCAGCTCCAATATCAAAATCACAATTTACGTTGGGAACTCTATAATCTCCCCAATTGCAAATTTTATCTTTTCCGGAATTATTAGATTTCCATATACCAACAAATGCATTATTAAAATAGTTATCTCTGTAACTTTCAATATCATTGTATTTGGCTAAATTATGTTTATCGATATAAAATATGGTTTGCAGTTTACCCTGAAATTCTCCTGTATTTTTTTGACTTTTATTTTCAACAAACTTATAATTAGCCCTCAGTAATCCCTGGCTTTTTATCCCTGCATTTTTATATTCATCATCAATGCCAAATTTTGGCTTTTTTAGTTCTTGTATTTTTACGATGGTTATTTTACCTGTAAGATCACAAATATTCGATTTAACACTCGATTTACCGTGAACTATATATTCTGTTTTATTTTTTTCATTTCTTTTAATTGATGTCAGCTTTATGAATATTCTTTGGTAATTATCGCCTATAACGCCAACAACGGCATTATTTTCAGTTGTATTCCATAAACCTGAAAAATCATAATTGGCATATTTATCGATTTCATTTTTCTGAAATAATTCTGAATTATCCCAAATAGAACTTCTGCATATATTATTCTGGCTGAATATATTGAGGTTAAAAAAGAAGAAAAGAAATAGAATTATATTTTTCATATTTTCGAAATTTTATCTCTATGCTCTTTGAGTTTTTAAATTTATTTCGTTCAAAATTGTCTGAGCCCAATTATCATCTGTTTCAGAAACTATAATAGTGTTAAATCCATATTTTTCGCCTTCTCTTTCAACACCAACTGAATCATCTACATGAATATCAATATTAAATATTGGCGGAAATTTTGAGCAATAAACATTTGTTTTGCGAAGTTTTTTTTGATGCTTTTGCTGGTTTATTATAAAATCAACAGATATTCCGTAAGAATAAAACATCCATTTTATCCTGGATTCACTTCTGTATGAAGTCGTGTAAATATAAATTTTATGATTTTGTTTTTTTAATTCCTTAAATAAATCTATTGTTCCCTTTCGCAAACTTTCAGCACCTAAAAATTGATGAAACAAATTTGATTTTTCTATTTCAAACTTATTTGAGATTAAAGTATCATCAAGGTCAAAAGATATTATCATAAATCATTATCAAGCTAAAATTATCTATTATCACTCATAACCTCGGACTTATTCTGAGCATATTCGTAACCTTGCTCCCACCATTCTTTCATCACTTCTTTATTAAAAATAAGGGCATTATCAGTCAGTTTTGTGGGTGTGTAATATAAGTTAAGTTTTACATTCTTATTATTTGCCATCAATTTTCCTATAGCAATATCGTGTTTTTCAACCTGATCTAATGCAATTCGGAACAAATCGATCATTAACGAAAATGGATTCTTACCAATAACGGTTTTATTCATATTGACTTCGGTTTCCAGAATAATAACATCAATTTCAGTCGCACCACGGTTAATCGCTTCACGAATCGGAACCAGACTTGAAAATCCTCCGTCGCCATATTCGAAGTTGTCTTTTTCTACCAAACTCATAAACGGAACGTAATTACTTGAAATCCAAGACCAATCACAAAACTCTTCGTAACTACAATCTTTTATCGATTTATATTCTGATTCGTTTTTAGTAAAATTGGTGACAGTAATGACAACATCGTTTTTTTGTTTCTTTAGTTTATTAAAATCTGATAAAGAAAAGTTGTTCCTGATATATTTCTTAAGTCCTTTACTTTCTCCAAAGGTTCTTTTTCCTTTAAAAAACTGACGTAAAACATTGAAGTGATTTATAGTAACAATATCTACTCCTCCTTTGGTTTTAATAACAAAGGGACAAATATTGAAAATATTCGCCATAGTAACATTGGTATAAATAGAGTGAATTTGTTTAATATGCCCCAGGGCCAAATGCGGAATAAGTAAGCTGCCTGTAGAAGTTCCCAGAAACAAATCGTATTCATGATTTTTTTCTTCTATTAAATATTGCGCTACACCACCGGCAAACGCGCCTTTACTTCCTCCACCAGAAATAACCAATGCTCTCATAAAATATAGTAGGTTTTGTTTTTGGATTTTTTTTGAGAAAATAGAGTAAAGAATTTAGAAAAAAGACTAAAGCTACGCGAGAAAAATCTATTTTCTTTGCTCTTTACTCTATTCTCTTAACTTCTATATTCTACTCTTTCAACAAACGATTCAATTGAAATTGTTCTTCGGGGTTCAAATTAGGCAAAATTCTTTCAAACGAAGCACGCATCTCAGAATTTTTTAATAAAACCCGAATTGTATCTCTGCCGTATTTTGAAAATTGCCACATATGATGCGTTGTTGCACTGACTAAATTGCTTAAAACCTGATCATTAATTATTTTAAAAGCAATCAATTTTTCAAGTGCATTTTGTCGTGTTGTAGCTTCGTACTTTACAGATGAAAATGAAATTAACTCATTGGCCAGAACATCTGTATTGTCGCTATAATCCGGAGTCGATAATGCTAATGAAAGCCATAATGTTCGAAGATTAAAATCGTTGAAACCAATCCAGTTCTTCGATTTATTTAAATATTCTGTTCGATGATCCGGGAAGTTTTTCCATAAATAAAACAAAGCAATTTCCTGTGTCTGATAGGATTTATCGTTTAGTAAGGTTTCGTAATGTGTTCTAAAATCTTCCGGAATTTTCGACAATGATCCTGCAACAGCTTGTCGGACTTGCACATTGTTCGATTGCAAAGCGATTAGTAAAAGTTCTTTCTTTACTTCGTACTTTTCAGTTTCTATTTGGTTTACAATTGCCTCTTTTACAGTTTCGTAAACATTAGATTCTAAAGTCTTTCTTAAAAATTCTATTTTCTCCGGCAATGGCGTTTTCTTAAGTTTGTCAACTTCTAAACGAACTTGAATTGCTTTGTTTTTACTCAATAAAGCATTCGCTGTTGGTGTATCAAAAGCTGTCGATTCTAACCAGGTTTTCTGAAATTTATCCAAATCAAAATCAGATACCTTTTTGATTTCATCAAAGAAGTTTTGTGTATTTACCGTTTGATAGGCATACTTTTTCAGATAACTTTTTATAGCTTTTTTGAAGGCTTTATCACCAATAGATTCATGCAAAACAAACAAAGCCCAAGCGCCTTTTTCGTAAAAAGTCAATGAACTCGCTTTGGCATTCAAAACCGGAACAGAATCGGTTCTTGAAGCAAATTTTATCTGTTGTGCCGTTTCATACAATTTCGAATAGAAAAAATCATCTCCATAAATTTCCCTTTCGGCCAATGCGGCATAATAAGTCGCAAAACCTTCCTGAAGCCAGTGATGTGTACTACTTTCGGCTGTAATCAAATCTCCAAACCAATGATGCGCTAATTCGTGAGCGTCAACATTGGTATAATTACGATCTGTAAAACCTATCGAATCAACGACATAACGTGTTGCAAAAAGTGTAGTGGTTGTATTTTCCATACCGGCATACAAAAAATCACGAACCGGAATTTCCCTGTAAATTTCCCAGGGATACTTCACTCCTATTTCTTTCTCTAAAAAATCAAAAATACGTTTTGAATATCTGTAAGTAGGCTCAAAGCGGCTGGCATCTTTATTCTCAAAATAATATTCTAACGGAATTTTAGATTTTGCTTTAAATTCTTTTTTATCATATTTTCCAATGGCAAGCATCAACAAATAAGAACTCATTGGTTTTTCCATTTGATATTGCCAATTAATGGAATTTCCTTCTGGTTTCTTTTCTTTTAAAACTCCGTTTGAAACAACCTGATACTCTTTCTCGTATGTAATTCCTAAGCTAAAAATGACTTTTTCGTTCACGTCATCAAAACTCGGAAACCAATTGCTGGTATATCTTCCCTGACCTTGCGTCCAGATTTGAGTTTCTGTATTATCAATATTTATAAAGTATAAAGCTTGTTTTGGTTTAACCGAATATTCGAAAGTGAGCTGGTTTTCCCCTTTCTGAAAATTACTCAGAATTTGTAATTCTTTACCGGTATTAATATAAACAACGTCTTTATTATCAAGCTGAACACGAGAAATTTCCATGTTTTTGGCATCGATTTTAATCGTATCAATGGGTTTTAAAACCTCAAATCGATAATCGACAATTCCGTAAACCGATTTATCTGTGGCATTTAATTTCAATTGTCCGTTAACAGATTTAAAATCGACAAATTGGGTTTGTTGTGCAAAAACGAAACTGGTAATAAATAGGAAGATGTATTTCATTGAGAATTAAAGTTTCATAGAATCCGTTGCCCAAGAACTTGGGTTGGTTTTTATATAATTATAAATAGTTTCGAATCTTTTGTAATTACGAACGATATGGTCATGATAATTAGATTGCCATATCGAAGCAGATCCATTAATTTGTTTGGTTGTTACCGATTTAAAGATAGCGACAAATGATGATATAGAATTCGGTTTTCGAGATAATTCATATCCATATTTATTCGCGTAATTATTCTCATGGTTATTCTGTAGAGACGTACTGCAGTGCGTCTTCGCAACGGTTGTCACATTATTTATCGAACTGTTTATCAAATTGTTTGCCGCAATATCTGTTGTCGATGTGCCGGACGTAGACGCACTGCTGTGCGTCTCTACGATATGCGATCGTTCAATTTGCAATCTTTCAATTTGTTCCTTTTGAATATCTGTATGTGAATTATTTGTTTCTGTATCAATTCCATTATTTTGAATTTCTATCAATAAATGAATATGATTTGGCATGACAATCCAATTATGAAAAAACCAATTTTTACGAATTTTTATAGATTTCAATAATTCATTTTCTACAATTTGACCGTTTTCATTCAAAATCATTTTATCCTCTTCAATAGATCCAAAAAGATATACTCTATTTTGAGTGACCATAGTAATAAAATAAACTGCTGAACTGGAATAATCCCAATTTTTCAATCTATTTGAATCCATTTTAAATTTATCTTGAAATAATGTCATTTTTTGGCGTGTAAGAATCCCAAAGTTACAAAGGTTTCATCAACAAATCGAATGAAATTTGTATGTTTACCTTAGAAAATTACAACAAAGTGTCAACACCAAAAAAAACCTTATTTAACTGGAGCAGCGGAAAAGATTCTGCTTTGGTATTATATAAAACATTACAAAATCCTGATTTTAAAATCGAATATTTACTTACGAGTGTAAACCAGCAATTTCAGCGAATTTCTATGCACGGCGTTCGTGTCGGATTATTAGAAGCGCAGGCTAAAAGCATTGGTTTACCTCTTAAAATCATGCAAATTCCTGAAATGCCAACAATGGAAGTGTATGAAAATGTAATGATTGAAACTTTAACCACATTAAAAAACGAAGGAATTACACATTCGATTTTTGGTGATATTTTCCTCGAAGATTTACGCCAATACCGAGAAAATCAATTGGCAAAAATGGGTTTTGAAGGTGTTTTTCCTCTTTGGCAAATTCCAACCCAGGATTTAATTCAGGAATTTATTTCGTTAGGGTTTAAAACAATTGTGGTTTGTGTAAACGAACGTTATCTCGATAAAAGTTTTGTTGGCCGAATTATCGATCAGGAATTCATAAACGATTTACCTGAGAATGTAGACGTTTGCGGTGAAAATGGCGAATTTCATACTTTTACTTTTGATGGTCCGATTTTTTCAGAACCTGTACAATTTGAAATGGGCGAAATTGTTTATCGAAAATACGAAAAGCCTAAAACCGAAGATTCCTCAAATACTGCTTGCGATACAAGTGCCAGCGACGCTTTTGATTTTGGATTTTGGTATTGTGATCTAATTCAATAAAGATGAAAATATTCTATTTCAAAAGGCTTTGCAAACTTATGCTATTGATAACTATCGCTTTGACATGCCAGAGCTGTTTGGTAAGCCGTTGCAAGAGACCACAAATTACGGGTTATATTTATGATTCTATCAGTAGAAAACCAATTGAAAATTGCAAAGTTGGAGAAAATCTAACAGACTCAAAGGGCTATTTTCAATTAAAAGAATTACGTTATTCTGAGTTTACTTTTATAGGGTATGAAGCGCCGCCATTAACGGTAAATGAAGCAATTATTAAAGACGGTTACGAAAATAAATCAATACAATTATTTAATCCGTTTGGAGGCGGAATCAGAAAAGGAGCTGTTCATAATTGTGATACCATCTTCTTAAAAAGAACTCCAATAATAGCTGTCGATAAATAAGTCAATGTAGAAATTTACTCCGAATACATATTCAGCAAATTCGTAACAGTATTCCAATTTCGCATTGTTACAATAACATTCAGTTTTTTCTCGATATATTTACCTTCAAGTCTTGTTTTTCCGGCGCCAACAGCATATTTAATAAAAATTCTGTTTCCGTCAATACTGGCTTCATCCGGTTTAAACTGACTGATTTTTAAATCGTTTATATTTTCCTTTTTTAATTCAACCGAAGTAAAAGCAACGTATAGTTTTTTGGTATCTACATCTTTTTCTTTTAAAAAAGGACTATTTTTAAAACACAATTCCAGGTCTTCTTTTTTAATGACAATGGTATACACTTCATGTCCAAATACCTTAAAAATTTCCTGTTTGATCAAAAAACCTACTTTAGAAGCACTTTCTTCCTCAGTATCGACAAAAACATTTCCGGACTGCAAATAAGTGCGCACATTTGTAAAGCCAATATTTTCCAGCATGGTTTTCAAAGCTTCCATTTTTATCATATTGTGACCAGAAACGTTGATGGCGCGTAAAAGTGCTAAATGTGTTGTCATTTTTTTTGTAGAAATTATTTTTTCAAAGGTATTATTTTCTAAGCTTTAAATTCAATTTTAAAATTAAATAAGACAACCCCCAAAAGCAATTTACTTAGACAAAGCATGTTCTTTTGCGTATTTTTTCTTTTCAGATCTTGAAAATTCTTTCGTTATAACAGCTTCATTAGACAATACTGTATATTCTTTTTTTGCTTCCATAGTAACATCACCTTCCTGTGTAACAAAAACCGGTGTGATAAACTTAAAATTACTTTTCTGATTTTTTATAGATACTTTTTCAGTTTTAAAAATATTGCCGGACAAATAATAAACGTTAAAATCCAATCGGTAACCTTCGTTGTCATACAATTCTACAATACCTAAATTCGTTTGAGGATCAACATTCTGACCCAATTTTACAAATATTCCATTCTTTTTAAAACCTTTATAAGTAGCATACGTTCCATCAGCATGCTCTATAGTAATCATATTTCGCATACTGGTGTAATGAACTTTCAAATTGGGATTATTATCGTATTCGTTTTTGACCAAAACGACGATTCCTTTTCTCATACTACAAATTGTATCCGCTTTTTCCGGATGAACAACATACGATTTCCAATTTGAAACTTTTTCTTGTCCTAAAAATTTTTCGCCAATATTTCCCGCTTCATAAACTTTGATCTTTTTTCCGTTCTTGAATGGTAATGTATAATGAAACAAACTATCAATTTTAGGGTTAATTTCTCCCATAATCGTAGAATAACGAATTGCATAGCCAATTCCTCGAGATTTATCAGTTGGTCGGAGTCTTTTAACGGTTCCGGAATACCCAGTTATAATTCCTTCGTAACTGGTAACATCGCAATTGGTTACATTCGAAAGTTCAATATTTACAGTGTAAGTTCCGGGAACTTTTTTCTCATAATTCAAATCAACACTTTTGTCATCATTTACTTTTGATGTAATCGTGATAACTTGATTTTGAGCGGATAATTTAAAACTGATTAGGAATACAAAAAGAAATTGAAATACAAAAAAGGCATTATTTTTCATGTTGGTTTAGGTTTGTTTGGTAGTTAGTTTTGATGAAACAATAATACTCATTTTTTTCAATTCATAGCTTTTTTCTGATTTAAATCACAGAAAATAATCTATTTTTAATTTTCCCAACAAAAAACTATCTTCGCTTTTCTGAAAAGTAAAGATAATAGAATATAGATTTCGTCTTTGTTCTCTATTCTAAAATCAGCAATCTAAAATCTAAAATAATTAATGTCTAATAATCTCCTTGAAACCCCAATCGAATACTTAAAAGGTGTTGGTCCTAGTCGTGGCCAATTGCTTCGTAAGGAATTGGGCATTCATAAATACAGGGATTTAGTCAATTTTTTTCCCAACAGATATATTGACAGAACACGGTATTATAAGATTAACGAACTACAGAATACAGGTGCAGAAGTTCAGATTATTGGTAAAATCATCAATATAAAAACAGTCGAATTTGCTAAAAACAAAAAAAGATTGGTTGCCACTTTCGTGGATGATACAGGGCAAATTGACCTGAATTGGTTTCAGGGACACAAATGGATTCGGGAGAGTTTAAAACTGAATGAAGTTTGTGTGATTTTTGGTAAATGTTCGCTTTACGGAAGTCAGTTTAGTATGGCGCATCCGGAAATTGAATTGTTGAGCGAACACGAAAAAAGCCTTCGCTCTGCCATGCAGCCTGTTTATCCTTCGACTGAAACCCTGACCAATAGAGGAATTTCTAATAGAACGATCAATAAAATGATGGAGCAATTGTTTCTTGAAACTCAGGCTTTGTTTACAGAAACTTTCCCTCCTTATTTAATCGAAGAATTAAAACTAATCTCGAAAAGAGCGGCTTTATTCAACATCCATTTTCCTAAGAGCACTGACGCTTTGGCGAAAGCCCAATTTCGATTGAAATTTGAAGAACTATTCTTTATTCAGTTACAATTGATCACCAAAAACCTAATTAGGAAACACAAAATAAAAGGACATCCGTTTACAAAAGTAGGCGAACTTTTTAATGAATTTTACCAGAATCATTTACCGTTTCAGCTTACCAATGCTCAAAAAAGAGTGGTAAAAGAAATTCGTTCAGACATGGGAAGTAATGCCCAAATGAACCGATTACTGCAAGGCGATGTAGGTTCAGGAAAAACCATTGTGGCTTTTTTGAGTATGCTTTTGGCTATCGACAACGGCTTTCAGGCTTGCTTGATGGCACCAACAGAAATCCTTGCCAATCAGCATTTTATTGGATTGTCTGAGTTGGCTCAAACGTTAAATCTTAACATCAAAATACTAACGGGTTCAACTAAAATAGCCGCACGAAGAGTTATTCATGAAGAACTGGAAAACGGAAGTTTAAACATTATAATTGGTACGCATGCTTTGCTTGAAGATAAAGTAAAATTCCAGAATTTAGGTTTGGCCGTTATTGATGAGCAGCATCGTTTTGGCGTAGAACAAAGATCAAAATTGTGGAAGAAAAACGATATTCCGCCCCATGTTTTGGTGATGACCGCTACTCCTATTCCGAGAACTTTGGCGATGAGTTTGTACGGAGATCTGGATATCTCAGTAATTGATGAATTGCCTCCTGGTAGAAAACCCATTCAAACCGTACATCGTTTTGATAGTAACCGACTGAAAGTCTGGAAATTCTTAAGAGATGAAATCGCGTTGGGAAGACAAATTTATATTGTTTACCCTCTAATTCAGGAATCTGAAAAAATGGATTACAAGGACTTAATGGACGGTTACGAAAGTATATCACGTGATTTCCCGTTACCGCAATATTCGATTTCTATCTTACACGGAAAAATGAAACCGGCTGATAAAGATGCTGAAATGAAACGTTTCTCTGAAGGAAAAACCAATATCATGGTCGCAACAACCGTAATTGAAGTTGGTGTAAATGTACCTAACGCAAGTGTTATGATTATCGAAAGTGCCGAACGTTTTGGATTATCGCAATTGCATCAATTACGTGGCCGCGTAGGTCGTGGTGCCGAACAAAGTTATTGTATCCTGATGACAAGCCATAAGTTAAGTGACGACAGTAAAACCCGAATGCAAACCATGGTACAAACCAACGATGGTTTCGAAATTGCCGAAGTAGATCTTAAACTACGTGGCCCGGGAGATTTAATGGGAACGCAGCAAAGCGGTGTTTTAAATCTTCAAATTGCTGACATTGTGCGTGACAGAGATATTTTAGGCTTAGCCAGAAACTACGCCATGAAAATCTTAAAAGAAGACGGTCCTTTGCAAAAACCGGAACATGCAGTTTTGAAAGCCGTTTTTATAGAGCTGACTAAAAAGAAGAATATTTGGAATTATATTAGTTAGGACAAGGGACTAAGGTTCTGAGGTGCTAAGATTCTGAGGTTTTTTTTTTTAAAAGGTTCAAAGTGGCAGAGGGACAAAGAAACAAAGTTGCTAAGATACTGAGTTTAAAAAATTATAAAGGTTTGGAAGTTGGTCCCGAGCCTTCGGGATAAAAAATTGGAATTTCTTAAAAACTTAGAACCTTAGCACCTCAGAATCTTAGAACCTTAAAAAAAGCTTCACTGCATTACATCTAAAAATTTAATAACTTTTTCCAGGTGATTTAGATTTGTTGGGGGACAAATTTTAAGATTAAAATTTAGTTCACACAATGAAGCATATCTTTTTTACATTCTCTATTTTTTAGGAGGCGTTTTCTTTTCGAATAAACCGCTAAAGAGTCCTTTGCTTATTTTATTCTTATCATCTTTTCCTGTAGCAATCAGATGATCAACATATTCCATATAAGTCTTTTTGCGTTCTTCCAGAAAGCCAATTAAATAATCTTCTGATGCGCCAAGACCACTTACTTCTTCGATATGAAGTAGTTTTTTATATAAAGGTTCTATAAATTTAACGATGATGTTATCAGGAACAGATTTTCTGGTTCCGAAATAACCTGCAATTTCTCCGTCGCTATCAGCAATGATTTTAAAATCAGTAACAACCCAATAATACCTTCCTGTTTTTGACATGTTTTTTATAACAACATGAATATTTTCGCTCGATTTTATGCTGTCCCATAAGAATTTGAAAATTACTTTTGGCATATCAGGATGGCGTATCACATTATGAGGCTGGCCGATAAGCTCATGCTCATCATAACCTGACACATCTATAAAAGCTTCATTTGCATATAAAATAGTTCCTTTTGTATCTGTTTTACTTAATAATACTTTAGTTTTATTCCAATCGACTTCTCTGTCTGATGGAGTCGGGCGAGTAATTCTGGTATCCATAAATTTTGTATTTTAAATTAATTTTGCCTGTAAACTTTGGCCTATAAAGTATATTATAATTAAGTTTTCTACATCCATTAACTTTGGCCTCTGCTGCTAGTCGATTTAACATGAATATCATTCACCAAATCGTCAATTTTTTTCGCACTTTCTCTCATCATTTCGAGATAACTCAAAAGTTTATCATTATCAGTATGTCCTTTTGAAACATCAATAAGTTTTAAAACCGAATTTACCGGTAATTTTAAATCAAGAGTAGTTCTGTGAATAAAATCATTATAATCTTTAGTGGCGCTCATAGAACTGTATTTTGCTGATGCTAATTTGATATTTTCCAATTCATATTCATCAGAAATTTTCGAAATATGGTTTTGGCTATGTTCCTTAAAATAATACGCCCAATAACCGTTCATAAAGAAAACAACCGCTGCTAAAACGACATGAATAATAAAGGTTTCCAGATCAAAATTTACCTGCGAGAAATACAACTGTAATCCTTTTGGATCTGTATAAATATAGTTTTGCATGTATGCCAAAGCGCCATGATGCAAGACTACTAAAAGCGTAAGCGGTATCTGCAGTTTCCAGTTTTGATAGATAATCAAAATCGTACTGGCAATAAAAACCGTAAAATGCATCTCGAATAATCCGTGCATCTGGTAAATATATTGTGCCATAAAAATAGCCAGAACAACTGCTAAAACGTACTGATAAAAATTAGAATTCTTAATCAAAAATTTAGCCGAATAGTACAATAAAAGATTCAAAGTCCCTACTCCCACTCCAATTTCAAAAGTGTCGTATTTAAAGGCTAAGGCAATTCCCAGAAGGAAATAAATAGCAAGGACATAATTGATAATCGTATCTGATTTTTGTGTCATTGTCGACATAAAATTGTGCAGATAATCACGTTCATTCAAACTGGCTTTTGTTTTCATAAATTAAAGAAATTAGGTTAAGAAATAGATTTATTTAGTGCATTTTGGTAGCGAACATCCATAAGCTCTCAGAGCCAAAGCATCAAACGAAGGGGACTTGGTTTGTTTTAATAAAGAATCAATTGCCATTTGCGCATAATTACTATCAGCATTGGTACAATATCTTGTTTTGTTGTAGTTTCCGCGGTAATATAAGTTTCTTGAACCATCTAAAAGCACGGCCTGAGGTGTTGAGAAAACGCCGCAGCTTTTTGCAATACCTTCATCAAAGTAAACTGGAATTTTGGCATCAAATTTTTTCTGAATCTCTTCTATTGTAAAGTCTTTTTGCTTGTTGAGCACTACAATTTTAAAATTAATCTGATCTCCGTATTTTTTAATAAGGCCGCTTACGTGAGGAATATTAAAGCGGGAACAAGGACAATCCGGGTTAAAAAAGTGAAGAAAAATTGGCCTCGTGTCTGTAACACAACATTTAAGTTCTATTTTACTTCCCATGGCTATCTCATGATAGTTTTTGGGAACTGGTGTTGGTAAATTGTATTTGAATTCGTTTTGCCAGAATAAAACAGAAATAGCAGCGCATAATAATAACATCCATAAGCGAACAAGTAATTTTCTTAGCATAAAAGGCAGTTTTTGGGGTTACAAACAAAAAAAGTTTAAACGATTGTTAAATAATTTATTTTAATATGAAATAATTTTAACTTAAAAACAAATAAAAAACCTACACATTTAACCGCTTAACCACCAAAAACATTACTATTCTCACAAAAAAATTATCATTTTGTTTAAGCATATCAATGTTACGAATAAAATCGATAAACTGCAAAAAAAATCAGACAAAATACTAACAAATGTTAAAACGCCTGATTTTACTTACTTTAAGTAAAAGTTTTAAGAAGAAAAACTTAAGGCGAATAACACAAAAAGCATATTTTAATGTCTAAGAAGAACCTTTTCATTAAAAAAACTGTCAATAATTAAAAATAAAATCAATTAGCATTAAACCTTTTAGCACGGAGCTTATCTAAGTACAAAAAAGCCACAAAAAAAGCTGTTAAAAAACGTATAAAATTAATATTAACCAAGTGTTAAATAAAACCCAACATCTTTAGTTTTCGTTTCAAAAAGTTAAATTTGCAGGCTTACTAAAAACACATACCCAAAAAACATTTACCTCAATTTTATGAAAGTAAAAAACCTTATTTATGCCCTGCTGATTATATGCATCGGAGGCTTTATAACCTACAGAATAGTTTCTAACAAAAAGAAAAACGAAGAGTCAAAAAATTTTGGCGACAAAGACAAGCCTACAACAGTAACAGGAATTGTAGTAAAAACTGCTACTTTCGATAATAACTTATCACTTTCAGGATCTATTGAGGCAAATGAACAAATAGAAATTCATAGTGAGGTTTCGGGAATTGTTGAAGGAATTTATTTTACTGAGGGTAGTTTCGTAAATAAAGGTCAGGTTTTGTTTAAGGTAAATGATATTGAACTTAAAGCACAATTAAGACAGGCTGTAACCAAAGAAGGTCTGGCGGGTGAAAACGAAAGAAGAGCAAAATTATTGCTTCAGAAAGAGGCTATTAGTCAGGAAGAATTTGATGTTGCCAATGCTGATTATGCTTCGATGAAAGCACAAACGCAATTAATAAAAGCACAAATTGCAAAAACGGCTGTAAAAGCACCTTTCTCAGGTAAAATTGGTTTGCGCTCTATATCACCGGGAACTTATATTACACCAACCGTTTTGGTAGCCAAATTAGTGAATACAGGAAAATTAAAAATTACATTTTCTGTTCCTGAAAAATATGCTTCGCAAATAAAGTCGGGTTCCACAATCGATTTTTCGGTTTCAGGATCTGATAAAGTTTATAATGCAAAGATTTATGCGATTGAACCGGAAGTTGAAGTAGCAACACGTACCTTAAAAATTCGCGCTATTGCAGATAATATCGACGGAAAACTTTTTCCTGGAACTTTTGCAGATGTAAAACTACCTTTAAACATTATTAAAGATGCAATAGTGGTCCCGTCAGAAGCGATTGTACCTGTTCAGAGCGGTAAAAAAGTGTATGTAGCCAATATGGGAAAAGCCAAAGAAGTGATGGTTGACGCTACTACAAGAACCGATTCTTCGATTTTGATTTTATCAGGATTAAAAGCCGGAGATACCTTGATTACCAGTGGCGTAATGTCATTAAAAAACGAGGCACCTATAAAAGTTAAAGTAAAAAAATAATTTTAAGTTAAGAGTTATGGGTTATGAGTTAGATCTGAGTTATAGGTTTTAAGCTTCAAGTCTTAGTTTCTATTTTCTTTATTCTATTTTCTAAAATCTAAAATCTGAACTCTAAAATCCAAAATCTCACATGAGTTTATCTACTACTAGTATAAAAAGACCTGTTTTAACCATTGTACTGAATCTTTTGATTATTTTATTCGGTTTCATTGGTTATACGTTTTTAGGTGTTCGAGAATTTCCTTCGATCGACCCTGCACAGGTTTCCATTAGAACCAATTATACAGGAGCCAATTCTGATATTATAGAATCACAAATTACAGAACCTCTTGAAAAAGCCGTAAATGCAATTGACGGGATTCGAAACATCACATCATCCAGTAATCAGGGAAGCAGTAATATTACTATCGAATTTAATCTGGATAAAAATCTTGAAGAAGCCGCAAATGATGTTCGTGACAAGGTTTCACAAGCTGTTCGAAGTTTACCCCAGGATATTGATGCTCCGCCGGTAGTTTCTAAAGCCGATGCTGATAGTGAATCTATTATTTCGATGACGGTACAGAGTGACAGCAGAAGTTCTTTGGAATTAAGTGATTATGCCGAAAATGTTATTTCACAGCGCTTAGAAACGATTCCCGGAGTAAGTGGTGTTCAAATTTGGGGACAAAAACGTTACGCCATGCGTTTGTGGATTGATCCGATAAAATTAAACGCTTATAACTGTACGGTTTCTGATGTTCGAAATGCCTTAAACGCACAAAACGTCGAATTGCCTTCGGGAAAATTAACCGGAAACAATACAGAATTAACCGTAAAGACCATTGGAAATCTTTCGAAACCGGAAGAATTTAATAACATCATCATTCGAACAGACGGAGATAAAATTGTACGTTTGAGCGATGTTGGCGGTGCTGAACTAGGCCCAGAAAATATCGAAACATCTTTAACATCCTCGGGACTTCCTATGATTGGTATGGCTATTGTACCAATGCCTGGAGCCAATTATCTGGATATTTCGAAAGAATTTTACAAAAAATATGATGCTTTAAAAAAGGATCTTCCAAAGGATATTAAACTAAATATCGCCCTTGACAATACGCTTTTCGTAAAAAAGTCGGTACATGAAGTAGCGGAAACTTTAGGTATTTCGATTATTCTGGTAATCATCATTATCTATTTGTTTTTTAGGGATTGGGCGATTGCATTCAGACCTTTAATTGATATTCCGGTATCTTTAATTGCTACGTTTTTTATTATGTGGCTTTTTGGATTCTCAATCAACGTATTAACTTTATTGGCAATTGTATTGGCAACCGGTCTGGTGGTTGATGACGGAATTGTAGTAACCGAAAATATCTTCAAAAAAGTCGAAGAAGGAATGTCTCCAATCGAAGCAGCCATCAAAGGTTCTAATGAAATTTTCTATGCCGTAATCTCGATTTCAGTTACACTTGCTGCGGTATTTTTACCTGTAATTTTCTTAGAAGGTTTCGTCGGACGACTCTTTCGGGAATTTGGGGTCGTGATTGGAGCCGCGGTTTTAATTTCAGCCTTTGTATCATTGACATTGACACCAATGCTGAATGCTTATTTAATGAAAGGCGGAGAACAGAAAAAATCGAAATTCTACATAAAAACCGAACCATTTTTCGAAAAGTTAAATAGCGGATATGCAGCTTCATTAGGCCGGTTCATGGAAAAAAAATGGATCTCCTTCCCTATTCTTATTGCCTGTTTTGGATTGATTTATTTATTTTTCACCATACTCCCAAAAGAAACTGCACCTTATGATGACCGTAGTTCTGTAACGATGCGTATGACAACTCCGGAAGGTTCGTCTTATGATTATACCAACCGTTTCATGCAGGAAATGTCAAGATTAGTTGATGATTCTATCCCGGAGAAAAAAGTAAGTTTAGTCATTACCGCAGGAGGTTCCGGAGGTTCAGCCACAAATTCCGGTTTTATCAGACTCTCACTAAAAGAACCAAACGAAAGAACCAAGTCTCAAAAAGAAATTGCAGATCAGTTAACCAAATGGACTAAAAAATACCCGGATGCCAAAACATCTGTAATCCAGCAGCCTACCATTGCCGTAAACCGACGTGGTGGACTTCCGATTCAGTACATTATTCAGGCTCCAAATTTTGAAAAACTAAGAGAAAAAATTCCCGTTTTCATGAGTGAAGTGGGTAAAAGTGATGTTTTCTCGACTTCAGATGTCAATTTAAAATTTAATAAACCTGAAATCAACGTAAGTATCGATCGCGAAAAAGCCGAGAGTTTAGGAATATCAATTATGGATATCGCTCAGACTTTGCAGCTTTCTTTAAGCGGACAACGTTTTGGATATTTCATTAAGAACGGAAAACAATATCAGGTAATTGGTCAGTTTGATCAAAAAGACCGTTCGAAACCATTAGATTTAACTTCGATGTTTGTGAGAAACAAATCCGGTCAGTTGATTCAGATGGATAATGTCGTAAAAGTCGAAGAGCAAAGTAACCCTCCACAATTGTATCATAATAACAGATACATGTCAGCAACGGTTTCTGCAGGTTTGGCGCCGGGCAAAAGTATCAGCGATGGTATTGAAGAAATGGATCGAATTAAAGCTAAAGTTTTAGATCAGAGTTTTACCACCGATTTAAGTGGAGAATCACGAGATTTTGTCGAAAGTAGTTCGAATACTTCTTTTGCTTTTGGATTGGCTTTGTTATTAATCTTTTTGATTCTTGCCGCACAATTCGAGAGTTTTATCGATCCGCTTATTATCATCTTGACCGTGCCAATGGCCGTTGCAGGAGCTTTATTCTCCTTATGGTTATTCAATCAAACCTGGAATATTTTCAGTCAGATTGGTACTGTAATGCTTATTGGTCTGGTAACTAAAAATGGTATTTTGATTGTAGAATTTGCCAATCAGCTGCGAGAACAGGGAAAACCAAAAATGGAAGCGATTCTTGAAGCATCAGAAGCACGTTTACGCCCAATTTTAATGACCAGTTTGGCCATTGCCTTAGGAGCATTACCAATCGCAATGTCACTTGGAGCGGCATCTACGAGTAGAATTGGGATGGGAGTTGTTATTGTTGGAGGAACTATTTTCTCATTAGCATTGACACTTTTTGTAATTCCGGCTATTTATTTGATGTGGTCTAAAGCCAGAAAACATTATCCGGAATTTGATCATATCGAAGAATACGAAAGAGAGAGCCATAAATAGATATTAAAATTTGAAATAATATAGAAGCTGTGAATTTCGTTTTTAAAGTGTCATTCGCAGCTAACCATTCATCATATGAAAACTAAAATAACATTAATAAGTCTTGTTTTATTTTTGTTTTGTGTAGCAAAAAGCAGCGCACAGGAAATCCTGACTATCGAAGACGCTATGAAAATAGCTTTAGAAAATAACTTCGAAATTAAGATTGCTAAAAATAATTCAACAATAAGCGAAACCAACGTAACTGTTGGAAATGCTGGTATTCTGCCAACTGCAACAGCTAATATTGTAGACAATAACAACGTTACAAACTCAACACAGGTACGTCAGGACGGAACATCAACTACATTAAATAATGCCAAAAACAACAGTTTAACGTATGGAGTTAGTTTAGGATGGACTGTTTTTGACGGAATGAGAATGTTTGCCCGATACGATCAGTTAAAAGAGCTTCAAAGATTAGGCGATGCCGAATTAAAAAGAACGGTTTTAATGAAAATTGGCCAGGTAAATTCGGCTTATTATGATTTGGTACAGCAACAACATCAGTTATCGGCTTTAGATACTACAATTGTAATTTCTAAACAAAGAGTTCAATTGGCGCAAAACCGTTTCACGATTGGTAAAGCTTCAAAATTAGAAGTTTTAAATGCTCAGGTCGATTTAAACACAGATCAGGTTGCTTTATTAAGACAAAAAGAATCGTATAAAAATGCCAAGATTTTACTGAATCAGTATTTAGCACGTGATCCACAAATCGATTTTGCAGTAACGGATTTGGTTACTGTAGATAATAAACTGGTTTTGATAGATTTAATGGATTTGGCAAAAAAACAAAATCCGGCTTTAGAAGCGCAGGTTATCAATAAACGTATTGCCGAATTACAACTTAAACAAGTAAAAGCAAGCCGATATCCAACCATAAATTTAACTTCTGGTTATAATTTTTCTGAAAGCCAGTCGAGTTTAGGATTTACAAGCGAAAACTCTTCAAAAGGTTTTAATTATGGTTTTAATGCTTCGCTGAATCTTTTTGATGGATTGAATCAGCATAGAAATGAAAAAGTAGCCAAATTGCAGATCGAAAACTCTCAAATTGCTATTGAGCAACAAAGCTTAATTTTAAATACGCAATTGAGCACAGCTTTTCAAACCTATTTAACTAACTTAGAATTAATTGATCTTGAAGAAGATAATCAAGCCATTGCCAAGCAAAATTTAGACATTACGCTTGACAAATTTAGAATTGGAACTATTACGACTCTTGATTTCAGAACAGCTCAATTGAATTATGTGAATGCAAAAGTACGTTACAGCAACGCACAATATGAGGCTAAATTATCTGAAATTGCCCTGAAAGAATTAGCAGGAAATATTAATTTTTAAAGTAAATTTGTTTCAAAACAAATTTAAATGATCTCATATAATACCAAGGACTGGTTTACTTTTATTTTCCACGTTCATAAATCAGATACAGTAAGAAAACTGTTTCCGATAATGATTGCTATCGGAATTTATTCTTCTATAATTGGATATCTTGAAATCGCCTATTTTAAAGTAGGTAAAAACGATTACATCCATAACATTCCCATCATGCACGGAATGTTAGGTTTTGTAATTTCGTTATTACTTGTTTTTAGAACCAATACTGCTTACGATCGTTGGTGGGAAGGACGAAAATTATGGGGAGGCCTCGTAAACAATAGCCGTAATCTGGCTATTAAGCTTTCGGCAATGCTGAAAGATGAAAATGATCGAAAATTCTTCAGAAAATTCATTCCTACTTATGCTTCCATTTTACACAGACATCTTCATGATTCTGAGACCAGTAAGCAGCTTTTTGATGATGTAGATTTAGAAATTGATCATCATAAACACAAACCCAATCAGGTAAAAAGAATGATGTTTCATAAGATCAATGATTTGTATGATTCTAAAAAAATTACTGGAGATCAGCTTATTATTCTAAACGAAGAATTACAATCTTTTACAGATATCTGCGGTGCCTGCGAAAGAATTAAAAATACCCCAATTCCCTATTCCTACAGTGCTTTTATAAAGAAATTCATTTTCTTTTATACCATGACATTGCCTTTTGGCTACTCGATTAGCCTGGGGTATTTTGTTGCTCCGGTTGTTGTTTTTATTTTTTATGTACTGGCGAGTTTGGAGCTTATTGCAGAGGAAATTGAAGATCCGTTTGGTGACGACGAAAATGATTTGCCAACCAAAAAAATCGCAGAGAATATTAAAAAACATGTAGAAGAACTGATTTAATTAAACGTTAAATCTCCGGTTGCTATTCATATTTTTATTAAATTTAAAGTCTTACTTAAAAATTTAATCACAATGAATAACCAACGTGCTTTAATAAATCCTCCACATCTGTCGAATGAAAAATCATTAAAAACACTTGTTGAGAACAGGACTGTTTATACACTAAATCATTGTGAACTCAATATTTTTGAAACCTACGAATCTTCAAAATCAGTACCATTAAAATTTAACGATTTTGCAGTGACCAGCATGTTGAGAGGAAAAAAGATAATGTATCTTTTTGATGAACCCGGATTTGATTATCTGCCCGGAGAAACAGTGGTTATTCCTCCAAATGTTGAAATGAAAATCGATTTTCCTGAAGCATCAAGAGAAAACCCAACGCAATGTCTGGCACTGGCAATCGACCAATCTAAGATAAACGATACCTTAAATTTTCTGAACCAACATTATCCTAAAGAAGGCAGCGATTGTTATTGGCAATTAAATCATCAAAACTACTTTTTTTATAACAACATAGATCTTGCCATTACAACCAATAAATTGATCAAAGAATGCATGGGTACTTCTATGACAAAAGATGCTTTGGCCGACTTGACTTTACAGGAATTGATAATTAGAATTATACAAACACAAACAGCAAAATCAATCGATCAGGGAGTTTCTGTTTCTTCAAACAATCCCATTTTTGAAGTTACGGAGTTTATAAGGCTTAATTTAAAAGAAAATATAAATCTGAAAAGCCTAAGCGAAAAAGCTTGTATGAGTACAGCTTCTTTTTATCGCTTTTTCAAACGGGAATTAGGCATGAGCCCGATTGAATATGTTTTGAATGAAAAAATAAAACACGCCAAGAAACTACTAAAAAATCCCGGCATCCAGATTAACGAAGTTTGTTATTTATCAGGTTTTGAAGATGCCAATTACTTTATTCGGTTGTTTAAAAAACACGAGGGAATCACGCCTAAGCAGTATCAGTTGTTGTATGTTAATTGAAAGCGGCTAAGATTCTAAGATGCTAAGGTTCTGAGTTCTTTTTTAAAGTTGCAAAGGTTCAGAGAGACAAGGGGACAAAGTTTTTTTTTTAAAAGTTGCAAAGGTTCAGAGGAACAAAGGAACAAAGTTTTTTTTTGAATGTTTATTCTGTAATATTTATTTCTCAACCTTTATAAATAAACGTTTATACACACAACGTTTAAACACCCAACATTTATTGTAGAGACGCACAGCAGTGCGTCTACACTCCTATTTTCCATACCAATTTTCCTTTTCAATTTTACATACAATGCGTTAGACGCACTGCTGTACGTCTCTACGATCAATCTTTGTGGATCAAAACCTTTTTTCCTTTGAACCTTTATTCCTTTGTTCCTTTGAAAACTCAGAACCTTAGAATCTTAGCAACTTAGAACCTATTCAATAAAACGAACCGGTTCCAAATCTTTCTCCTCTTCTTCGGTAAAAATTCGGTATTCGATTTGGAATGTTTTCTTTAAAGGAGTTTCTAGCGAAAAACCTCCAACTCCAAAAGCGTCGATTACTTTTAGCGTAAAATGCGCGTGTTTCCAATATTCGAATAAATCTTTATCGACCCAAAATTCTGTGTCTTCAATAGTTCCTATACAAACATCTCCCATTCGCTGATAATATCCGCCTTTTTCAAAACATTGAGGCTGCGTTCCTTCACAACAACCTCCAGCCTGATAAAACATCAAATCACCGTGTTTTTCTTTTAGAATATTGATCAGTTCAATAGCTTTATCTGTAGCATCTATTCTTTTTATCATGGCTTTTTATATTAAAAAAAGCAACAAACTTATTTCGTTTGTTGCTTTCATGATTAATTTAAGGTTTTGCAATCTCAAGAACTACCCTTCCTTCTATCTGACCTTTTTTCATTTTATCAAAAACGTCATTTACATCTTCTAATTTTGCGGGAGTAATTGTTGCTTTTACTTTTCCTTCTGTGGCAAATTCTATTGCCTCTTTCATATCCTTACGTGTACCTACAATCGAGCCGCGAATTGTTATCCTGTTTAAAACAGTATCAAAAATTGATAAATCAAAATTTCCCGGAGGAAGTCCGTTGAGTGCCATTGTACCTTTTCGTCTTAATGTTTCAAGACCTTGCTTGAAAGCTATAGGCGAAACGGCTGTAACCAATGCCCCATGCATTCCACCAACTTCTTTTTTCAAGAATTCTCCAGGATTTTGATTTTTTGCGTTTACTACTAAATCTGCTCCAAGTTTTTTAGCCAGATCAAGCTTGTCATCTGCAACGTCAATTGCGGCAACATGCATTCCCATTGCTTTGGCGTATTGTACGGCAACGTGTCCCAGTCCGCCAATTCCTGAAATGGCTACCCATTCTCCAGGTTTTACTTCAGTTTCTTTAAGACCTTTGTATACAGTTACTCCGGCACAAAGTATGGGTGCCATTTCCATAAAATTCACATTCGATGGTAAGAGTCCAACATATCTTGCATCGGCAATTACGTACTCGGCAAATCCACCGTCTACACTATAACCTCCATTTTGCTGGCTGTCGCATAAAGTTTCCCAGCCTGTAATACACTGGTCACATCCTCCACAGGCACTGTAAAGCCATGGCACACCAACGGCATCACCTTCTTTTACATTTTTTACATCCTGACCAACGGCTACAACATATCCTACGGCTTCGTGTCCCGGAATTAATGGCATTTTTGGCTTTACGGGCCAGTCTCCTTCTACTGCGTGTAAATCAGTATGACAAACACCACTCGCAATCACCTTTACAAGGATTTCGTTTTTACCCGGGCGTTTTACTTCAACTTCTTCAATTTTCAAAAGAGAACCAAATTCTCTTACAACTGCAGCTTTCATTGTTTTTGGCAACATAGTTTATTGATTTGCAAGAGCAGTAAGTGATTTGCTTACTGCCCTTTGGTTTATACAATTCTTTAAAAGAAGCCTAATTTCTTTTTGTCATAAGAAATCAGCATGTTTTTTGTCTGACGATACTGCCCCAACATCATTTTATGGTTTTCGCGACCAATTCCGGATTGTTTATAACCTCCAAAAGGCGCTCCGGCCGGATAAGAATGGTATTGATTGATCCAGACACGACCTGACTGAATCGCTCTTGGTACCTGATAAATTTCGTGTGCATCGCGTGTCCATACTCCGGCACCTAACCCGTACATGGTGTCATTGGCAATTTCGATAGCTTCTTCGGTAGTTTTAAAAGTGGTAACGGCGAGAACGGGTCCAAAAATTTCTTCCTGAAAGATTCTCATTTTGTTATGTCCTTTAAACAAAGTTGGCTTGATATAATAACCGCCTTCAAGATCTCCTCCTAAGTGGTTTTCATCTCCTCCTGTCAAAAGCTCTGCTCCTTCTTCTTTACCTAATTTTATATAAGACATGATTTTTTCTTTCTGAACCAATGAGGTCTGAGCACCAATCATAGTCGACTTATCAAGCGGATTTCCGGCAATAATAGCCTCTGTTCTTTCAATTACTCTGGCGATAAACTTGTCATAAATATCTTCATGAATCAGTAATCTTGACGGACAAGTACAAATTTCGCCTTGGTTTAAAGCAAATAATACAGCACCTTCGATCGCTTTGTCGAAGAAATCATCATCGTGATCTGCTACTGACGGGAAGAAGATATTTGGAGATTTACCACCCAGTTCTAACGTTACCGGAATAATATTTTCTGTAGCATATTGCATTACTAAACGTCCCGTAGTGGTTGACCCTGTAAATGCCGCCTTAGCCACTTTTTTATTGGTAACCAACGGACGGCCAAGCTCTGCACCAAAACCGTTTACAATGTTTAAAACTCCCGGAGGCAAAATATCACCTATTAATTCCATCAAAACTAAAATAGAAATCGGCGTACTTTCTGCAGGTTTTAGAACGATTGTGTTTCCTGCGGCCAATGCCGGGGCGATTTTCCAAACAGCCATTAGAATAGGGAAATTCCACGGAATAATCTGTGCAACAACCCCTAATGGTTCGCTTAAAGCAATCGAAACCGTTTGAGAATCCAATTCTGCAATAGAGCTCTCTTCGGCACGAATTACACCTGCAAAATATCTAAAATGGTCAATTGCCAACGGAATATCTGCTGCAAGTGTTTCACGAATTGGTTTCCCGTTATCGATGGTTTCAACTGTTGCAATATATTCCAGATTGTCTTCTATCTTTTGCGCAATTTTATTTAGTAGAATGCTTCTTTCCGTAACAGAGGTTTTTCCCCATGTTTTAAACGCTTCATAAGCTGCATCAACAGCTAATTCTAAATCTTCTTTTCCTGAATGTGCTGCTTTTGTAAATACTTTTCCATCAATTGGAGAAAGAACGTCAAAATATTCTCCTTTTACCGGAGCTGTAAATTTTCCGTTGATATAATTATCATATTTTACCTTAAATTCAGGTTTTTGTGTGGCATTGTTCATAATTTGTTTTTTTTGATTCATTCCAAATTTAGTTTCATAAAATGAAACAGAATAGCACTTTTCATTCATGTAGTAGCACAAAAATTACACATTCGTTTTTATAACTAACTTTTAATATTTAATTATCAAAATATTGGCGGTAAAAATGTAAACTACTCAATAACAATAGGTTTTATATAAAATAAAAACGACTCGAAAAAACCAAATAAATTGTTTCTTACTACCACACGCAATCCTTATATTTGTATCCTTATACAAGAATAAAAAAGTTAACATGAAAATATCTTACAACTGGTTAAAACAATTTATTAAAACAGACTGGACATCAGAACAAACTTCAGAATTACTTACAGATTTAGGTCTTGAAGTAGAAGTTGTCGAAAAATACCAATCAGTTAAAGGCGGTTTAGAAGGAGTAGTTGTAGGACACGTACTTACTTGCGAAAAGCATCCTGATGCGGATAGATTAAACATTACAACTGTAAATATTGGTTTAGAAGCTCCTATACAAATTGTTTGTGGTGCAGCGAATGTTGCAGCAGGACAAAAAGTTCCTGTAGCTACTATAGGTACAGTTTTATATGATAAAGATGGTGCTGAATTCACTATCAAAAAAGGAAAAATTCGCGGACAGGAAAGTCACGGAATGATTTGTGCCGAAGATGAACTAGGTTTAGGTACAAGCCATGACGGAATCATGATTCTGGATGAAAAATTAGTTCCGGGAACACCGGCTGCAGACGTTTTTCAGGTTGCTAATGACGAAGTATTCGAAATTGGTTTAACTCCAAATCGTGCTGATGCCATGAGCCATCTTGGAACTGCACGTGATTTAAGAGCTGGAATGCTGCAACGTGGTGTAAACGTAGAGTTGATCACGCCATCTGTGAGTAATTTTAGAGTAGACATGCGTACTTTAAAAATTGATGTGAACGTAGAAGAACCTCTTTTGGCTCCTAGATATTGCGGTGTTACCATTTCAGGAATTTCTGTTCAGGAATCTCCGGCCTGGTTACAGGATCGCTTGAAAGCTATTGGATTAACTCCAAAAAATAATATAGTCGATGTTACTAATTATGTTTTGCATGAGTTAGGACAGCCTTTGCATGCGTTTGATGCTGCGAAAATCAACGGAAAGATCATTGTAAAAACACTTCCTGAAGGTACTAAATTTGTAACTTTAGACGATGTTGAAAGAACATTACACAAAGAAGATTTAATGATTTGCGACGAAAAAGGTCCGCTTTGTATTGCGGGAGTTTTTGGAGGGAAAAAATCAGGAGTGTCTGATGGTACAACCACTATATTCTTAGAAAGTGCTTATTTTGATGCTGTAAGTGTTCGTAAAACAGCAAAAAGACATCAATTGAATACGGATGCTTCTTTTAGATTCGAAAGAGGAATTGACCCAACGATTACAGAATATGCTTTGAAACGTGCAGCGCTTTTAATTCTGGAAGTTGCAGGCGGAAAAATAACGTCTGATGTTGTAGAGGTTTATCCTAAAAAAATAGAAGATTTCTCTGTTTTACTGAACTTTAGCCATGTTTCTAAAATTATCGGACAGGAAATCCCAAAAGATACCATCAAAAAAATCCTGGTTTCTTTAGACATAAAAGTAAACAGCGTTTCTGATTCAGGTTTAGGGTTAACAATTCCTGCATATCGCGTAGACGTGCAACGTGAAATTGACGTAATTGAAGAGATTTTAAGAGTTTACGGATATAACAACATTAATTTCTCGAAAAAATTCAATGCAACGGTATCAAATTCGCCAAGAACAGAAGATTATAAAGTACAAAATGTAATAGCATCACAATTGAATTCTCAGGGATTTCATGAAATGATGGCAAACTCTTTGACAACAGCTGCTTATGCTAAATTATCGACTGCTTTAAAAGAAGAGCACAATGTTACAATGCTGAATCCGCTAAGTAGTGATTTGTCTACTATGCGTCAATCTTTATTATTCTCTGGTTTAGAAGCGATTTCGTATAACATTAACAGAAAAAATTCTGATCTAAAATTATTCGAATTCGGAAAATCATACCATAAATACCTTAACGGATACGAGGAGCACAAACATTTGACTTTACTGATCTCAGGAAACAGAAATAAAGAAAGCTGGACCAATCCGCAAAAAACTACTGATTTCTTTTTATTAAAAGGATATGTAAAAGGAATCCTGGCTCGTTTAGGAATTGATAAAATTTCGAATGCTCCGGTACAATCTGATATTTTCTCAGAAGGAACCGCCATTTGCTACAACAATGATACATTGGTAGAAATGGGTGTGGTTAAGAAATCAATCTTAAAACATTTCGGAATCAAACAAGATGTTTATTTTGCTGATTTTAACTGGGATTTAGTATTGAAAATCATCACTGGAAAAATCAAGTATTCTGAAATTCCTAAATATCCTGAAGTTCGTAGAGATTTAGCTTTATTGATTGATAAGAGCACTACTTACGAAAGCATTTTCAACCTTGCTAAGCAAACAGAAAAGTCACTTTTGAAAGATGTTAACTTATTTGATGTTTACGAAGGCAGCAAGCTTCCTGAAGGCAAAAAATCGTATGCTTTGAGTTTCACCATTCAGGATAATACAAAAACGCTTACAGACGCTCAAATTGATAAAATCATGTCGAAACTGCAAAATACTTTTGAGACAGAGCTTGGAGCTAGTTTAAGATAAAATTAGTTATAGTAAAATATAAAATCCCAATACTGAAATTTCAGCATTGGGATTTTTTTTGTTATTGCATTTATCCTTAATACGTGATTGCAGCAAAAAAAGGATGGTCCTTAATTTTTTCTCTTCCGTTTAAAAAAGTTAATTCCATAAGAAAATTACATTGTACAATTTCCCCTCCTAACTTCTCGACCAATTCACAAACTGCTTTAGCGGTCCCTCCTGTCGCTAAAACATCATCATGTATCAAAACCTTGTCTCCCTTTTTTATTGCATCTGTGTGCATCTCTAAGCTATCTGTACCGTATTCTAACTCGTAAGAAGCCGAAATGGTTTCATACGGTAACTTTTTAGGCTTTCTAACCGGGACAAAACCTGCATTTAATTCCTGTGCCAATAATATACCAAAGAAAAAGCCACGACTCTCCGCTCCTACCACCTTATCTATTTTTTGTCCGTTTAAAGATTCTATTAAAATATTAAGGCATTCTTTTGTCGCAATTGGGTCATTTAACAGCGGAGTGATGTCTTTAAACAAAATTCCTTCTTTTGGAAATCCCTGAATATCACGCACATAATTTTTAATCTTCATTTTTTTTTATTTTTATGTTATTTTATGCTTGTTTATGTCACATTTATGTCTATCTTTGCACCCGCAATAAGCAATCAACAAAGCTACGAAAAATTAGCTAATTGATAACAAAAAGGCCTCGTGGCGCAACTGAATAGCGCACTTGATTACGGCTCAAGAGGTTACTGGTTTGAATCCAGTCGAGGTCACTACAAAAAACGCTAAATCTTTCGATTTAGCGTTTTTTTTATGCTTTTTTCATACTATTTAGCCCAGTTTTAGGATCAACACGAAAACCTAACATTTCATGTTTCGAGTTGTTAATAAAAAATCCTTAGACTGTCTGAGATAAACAATCAAAAAGTGGCTTCATTAAAGATTTAATCGGAGCTGGACGATGGTTCGAAATCCCGTTAAGGATATAGTTTTTTTTCTCTTTTGGTTTATTGCAGTTTTTGATGTTAAATATAAAATAATTCCCAAATGGACTTAATACATTTTCTGTCACAAAAGCTAAGGCGAATTTCAAATAAATAAACAATCGGTTAACTATCCATACATATTTTTTATCTCTGACATAACAAAGGTACTTTGGGTACTCCCTATACTTTCAACTGATCCCAATTTATTAAAAACAAAATCCTGATAATGCTTCATGTCTTTGGCGGAGACTTTCATTAAAAAATCGTAATCACCAGAGATATTATAACATTCTACAACTTCTTCTATTTTCATAATATCACTAACAAATTGATTGCCAATATTGCGATCGTGCTGTTTAAGTTTGATATTACAGAAAACAATAAACCCTCTGTTTAGTTTTTCTGCATCTAACAAGGCTATATATTTTTTAATATAACCATTGTTTTCCAATCTTTTAATTCGCTCAAAAACAGGCGATGCCGAAAGATTTACCATCTTAGCAAGCTCTTTTACAGTAAATTTAGAATTATCGTGTAGTATATTTAATAACTGAAGATCAATATCGTCTATCTGCTCCATAAAATTTTTATTTTGAATTTTGGTTTAATTTATTTCTAAATTAGAATAAAATTCTTTAAATACAATTAAAAGCAACACAAAAATCTTATTTTAAACAAATTAAAAACACAACAACCTGTAAAATGCATTTTTACAGTATAAAAATCTAAAAGGCATTATTTTATAGCAGTAAGCGTCATCCTTGGTGCCCTTTATCGAAAAAAGATAAAGGGCCAAGCCATAAATAAAAATTATATTTCTTTTCGTCGGGCCATACCCTGAGCGATGATACTAGCGGCAATCAATTGCAAGGCATGGTAAAGCATAAGAGGCAGCAATACGATGCCAGTGATGGTACTGTGCTGAAAAAGTACTTTTGACATAACTGTGCCATGTACCAATGACTTTTTAGACCCGCAGAATAAGACAGTAATACGGTCTTCATCTGAAAAACCAAGCAGGCGGCTGATTACTCCGACACAAAAGAATACGGCAAAAAACAACGCCATCATCCCTGCAGCGAGTCCGGCAAGTTCAAGGGCGGTGAAGCCTTCAAAAAGATGCTGGGAAAATGACTTGCAAAACGACGTGTAGATAATCGTTAGAATAACTGCCTGATCGAAATATTTGAGCTGTTTCTTGTATTTTTCGGCAATGGCGCCTAAACGAGAATTGAGGCTTATGCCAATGATGACAGGCAGCAAGACTTGAAGAATCAGCTTTATGACGATTTGACTGACATCAAAATCGCCTGTCGCAGAAGCTATAAACAGCCCAACCCATAGAGGCGTAACGACTACTCCAATCAAACTGGAAATGCTTGCATTGAAAATGGCTGCAGGAATGTTTCCCTTAGCTATGGAAACCATGACCACCGAAGAGGAAACTGTAGACGGCAATGCTGCCAGAAAAAACACACCCAGCCAAAGCAGCTCAAAGCCGTTATTTACAAACAACGGACGAAATGCCAAAACAATGAGCGGAAAAAATAAAAAGGTTGTCAACTGGACGACAATGTGCATTTTCCAGTTGGAAAGTCCGGCTTTTAGTTTCTCAGCACTTAGTCGCATGCCATAAAACAAGAAAATCAAAGAAACGCCAGCATTGGCAATCTCCTCCAGCGAAACAGGTTCTTTGACCATACCTGGCTTTGGCAAAAAATAAGCCATCAGAATCATGGTGGCTATCATTAACAGGAAACCGTCGAAACCTGCTTTTTTTAATACTTCTAATAATTTCTTCAATGTGTTTTAAATATTATTCCTCCGTAGAAGCACGGATTTAATTATCAATATATTGAGACTAAATCCCAAGTTCTTTGCGTATAATTTCTGCTCCTGCGCTTAAAGCACTTAACTTGCCTCTGGCTATGTTTCGAGATAGCGGGGCCATACCGCAGTTTGTAGAAGGGTAAAGATTTTCGGCATCTACAAACTCAAGAGCTTTACGCAGGGTATCAGCTACTTCTTCTGGTGTTTCGATAGTGTTTGTTGCCACATCAATGGCACCTACCATTACTTTTTTACCGCGAACAAGTTCCATTAAATTTAAAGGCACATTAGAGTTGTGACATTCTAAAGACACCACATCAATTTTAGATTTTTGAATTTTCGGAAAAATTTCTTCGTATTGTCGCCACTCTGAACCTAATGTCTTTTTCCAATCAGTATTTGCCTGTATTCCATAACCATAGCAAATATGAACTGCAGTTTGACAGTGTAAACCTTCAATGGCTCTTTCTAATGCTGCCATTCCCCAATCGTTTACTTCATCAAAGAACACATTAAATGCAGGTTCATCAAACTGGATAATATCTACCCCTGCATCTTGAAGTTCTCTTGCTTCTTCATTGAGTGCTTTCGCAAATTCCCACGCCAATTTTTCCCGGCTTTTATAATGGTCGTCGTACAAGGTATCTACCATTGTCAGTGGGCCTGGCAATGCCCATTTTATAGGCTTATTAGTCTGTTTACGTAAAAATTTAGCATCTTCAACAAAAACTGCTTTTTGACGCGCAACCTCACCTACAACCACTGGAACACTCGCGTCATAACGGTCACGGATTTTTACTGTCTTACGATTTTCAAAATCTACACCACTTAAATGCTCGATAAAAGTCGTTACAAAATGCTGACGTGTCTGCTCGCCGTCACAAATGATATCTAGATCTGCCAATTGCTGTTCCTGCAGCGAAATGCGCAAAGCATCTTGTTTGCCTTCAAGCAGTTGATCGCCTTCTAATTTCCATGGTGACCAAAGTTTTTCGGGTGGTGCAAGCCAGGCAGGTTTGGGTAAACTTCCAACAATAGAGGTAGGTAATAATAATTTCTTCATAGTAATATAATTTTAATGCGTTGTAATCAATTAAAGGGTAAAATTAGCAGACCATTGTTCCAGGAGACTTTTGTAAGGCTTAATGAAATGCTCTTCTGCATATTTTCCCTGTTCAACAGCCAATCGGCTGCGCTCTTCGCGGTCATAATCCACACGAGTCAGTGAATAATCTTCGTGTTTAAGATTAGGTTGATAGATTTTCCCAGCCACTGAATTTGCATTGTAAATTTCAGGGCGATAAATCTTCTGGAAAGTCTCCATCGTGCTGATTGAGCTGATTAATCCAAGATCAGTATAATCAGCAAGAAGATCTCCGGAATGATAAAAAGCCATCGGTGCCACACTGTTCGGAGGCATGAAAAAACGAACTTTTAAGCCCATTTTAGAGAAATATTCATCAGTGATAGAATACTGGTCCTGCAGATACTCAAAACCCAGAACCGGATGCTTATACTCAGTGCGGGTATAAGTTTTGTTGCTCGATACACTTAGACAAATGATCGGTGACATCTTAAAGTGCTCTTTATAAGTGGCTGAATTGACAAAACACTTATAAAGTTTTCCGTGCAAATCACCAAAATTTTCAGGAATACAAAAATTAGGTTTATTTTTATTATGCTCGATCAATAAAATACTGAAATCATAATCACGAACATAAGACGAAAAATTATTTCCGGCAATACCTTCGATACGCTGACTAGTCTTGCGGTCAAAAATATTCGTTTTTAAAACTTCAATCAACGGCAGATTGTTAATACCATTCTTATCATCAATACTCATCGTTACTGTGATGATTTCAAGTCCTACAAGGTAACGATCAGCTTTTGGATTATCAAAATGAGCCAATGCATTGAATCGATTGTTAATCATATTTAATGCATTACGTAAGTTTTGTTGGCGATTACCTCCTCTGGCCAGATTTGCAAAATTGGTTGTCAAACGTGTTTCACTTGAGGGGTGATAGTTTTCATCTAAACAAGTGCTCTTTAGTGTGAATGCAAAATCATTCTGGATTGTATTCTGAGTGTTTTCAATATTCTGCTTTTCGTTTATTTCCCTATCGTCTTGTATGCTTGCTTTCATCTAATGATAATTTTTAGTTTTTTTACCCTGCAAATTTGAATATAAAAGATTTAATATTTTTATTTTCACATAAAATCAGTTAAATATTCTTTTAATATTAATTTTTAAAGATTATTAATCTTTAAAAAAATATGATAATGAAAGAAAACAGATAAATATTCTTTAGCGACCTAACATGATTGATTTGGAGTTTCCCAGAGCACTTTAAAAACCCGAAAAAGAAAACAATATCATTTATATTTGTCAAAATTTAAGATAGAAATAGTAATGAATTTGATAGAAAATTTAAAATGGCGCTACGCCACAAAAGCTTACAATAACATCAAAGTAACAGAAGAGAAGATCGATCAGATCTTAGAGGCTATAAATCTTTCAGCATCTTCTTGTGGTCTGCAATCTTATCGTGTTTTTGTTGTAAGCAACCCCGAAATTCAAAAAAAATTAGGTGCTGATTCGTATAATGGACAGATTAGCTCTTGCTCTCATTTATTGGTTTTTGCTGCATTCACTGACATTTCTTCAACTTACATTGACGATTATATGGCAATGACAGAAAAGCAAAGAGGTCTTGATACTGGTGCCTTATCAGGATTTAGAAATGGATTGCATTCCTATTTCAGCACTATTAACGCAGAGCAAAAAGCACTTTGGGCGGCCAAACAGGCTTATATTGCACTCGGAACAGCACTTATTGCTGCAGCAGAATTGAAAGTGGATGCCACTCCTATCGAAGGATTTAATGCCGCCACTATCGATGAGGTTTTGGGTTTGAAAGAAAAAGGGTTGCATTCTACAGTTATCCTCGCTTTAGGATATCGGGATTCGGAAAAAGACTATATGGCAGCTACAAAAAAAGTTCGTTTACCTATAGATGAAATGATAACGAAAGTTTACTAATGTATTAGATATGTTAATTATTATGAGAAACGTATACGTTCAATCTGGTGGACTTTATACCTTCTCTGCTATAAATAG
>Ga0247815_10000132_pt1 | contig 56056 bp, 35 predicted proteins | sample UWRJL194509B1_FD_181014 | JGI IMG/M metagenome (GOLD analysis project Ga0247815, IMG submission 181014) | Plant litter microbial communities from Arlington Agricultural Research Station in Wisconsin, United States - UWRJ-L194-509B-1 | ecosystem: Environmental > Terrestrial > Plant litter >... | reverse complement strand
GCTTTAAGAGACTTAGCAAAGGAATTTAGTTTTTTATTAGATTTAGAAAAAATTAAAAGCTAATTAGAAATTTTTTGTTAAATTTGCAACCTATCAAGGGTATTTAAAAATACCTTCGATTAACTATTTTTTTATGAAAGAAGAAATAAACGCTTATAATAATGTTTTAGAGTTAATAGGTAATACCCCACTTATTAAGCTAAATAAAATTACCGAAGAGTTAGAAGGTAATTTCTACGCAAAGGTAGAAGCTTTTAATCCAGGACATTCCTCAAAAGATAGAATAGCGTTATATATTATTGAAGAAGCTGAGAAAAAAGGAATCCTAACGCCAGGTGATACGATCATTGAGACGACATCAGGTAATACGGGCTTTAGTCTGGCAATGGTGAGTATTATAAAAGGGTATAATTGTATTTTAGCAGTAAGCTCAAAATCATCGAAAGATAAAATTGACATGTTGAGAAGTTTAGGAGCAAAGGTTTATGTTTGTCCCGCACACGTTTCAGCAGATGATGAGAGATCTTACTACAACGTAGCCAAACGTTTACACGAAGAAACAAAAGGCTCAGTATACATCAATCAGTATTTTAATCAATTGAATATTGATGCCCACTATAACACTACAGGTCCTGAAATTTGGGAACAGACAAAAGGACAAATTACACATCTTGTAGCTTGTAGCGGAACCGGAGGAACGATTTCCGGAACTGCAAAATTCCTAAAAGAGCAAAATCCAAATATTAGAATTCTAGGTGTAGATGCTTTCGGGTCGGTTTTAAAGAAGTACCACGAAACAAGAGAATTCGATAACAAAGAAATTTATCCGTATCGTATAGAAGGTTTAGGTAAAAACCTGATTCCATCTGCTACAGATTTCGACATCATCGACAAGTTCATTAAAGTAACTGATGAGGAAAGTGCTCACTCTGCCAGAGAGATCACCAGAAAAGAAGGATTATTTGTTGGATATACTTCAGGAGCAGTAATGCAGGCTATTAAACAATACGCAGAGGAAGGTGAATTTACGAAAGACAGTAATATTATTGCTATCTTCCCTGATCACGGTTCTCGCTATATGAGCAAAGTATTTAGCGATGACTGGATGAACGAACAAGGATTCTTTGACAGTGTCAATGAAGAGGAAGTTCAAAAAATTGAGTTTGTAAAGTAGTTCAACTGCTTTTTTAAAATATAAAGCTCCATTCGTAAAATCGAATGGAGCTTTTTTTTTGCATTTTTTTAAAGTGTTGATCATTAGCGGCTAATACTTTTAAAATGGGCTTTATTGAAGTGTTAATGTTTTAGTTTTATTTGCGAATACCGTATTTATACGTAAGAAATTATAATTTTGTTTGAGTTTAATTTATTGTTTTGGTAAAATAACTATTACTATAAATAAATGTAATTAAGGCTTTTAAATCATCGGTTTTGGTTATTTAAACGATTATTTAGGTTCGTTGTCGAATAAATTTCAGGTCAAATGCATAATAATATAGTTTAGCGGTGTTAAAAAGACACAATGTTTTTTAATCCCTAAATCTACTATTATGAAAAAATTACTACTCACTTTAATGTTTGTAAGTTATTTGAATGTTAATGCTCAAAATCCAATTCAGGAGTTTAATTTCAATGGAACTTTAAATAATACCGCTAATACCACTTCTTTTATTGGTGCAAACAATTTTGTTGCAGACAGAGCAGGATTGGTAAAAGGAGCGCAGCGATTAACTAATAAAGCTATGGAAGCTGTCGTAGACAATCTTCCTCAGGGTAATAGTTCGAGATCAGTTAGTGTATGGGTAAAATTAAATGATATTGCTTCGGCAAATTATATATGGGGTTACGGTACGGCTTATAATGCGCAATACTGTGGCTTATTACAGCAAGGAACGACTTCTTCTAACTCAGATTTAAGTTTAGCGGGTTGGGGAGCTTCTAATGATGTAATTGTTTCTGTGCCGCTTGCCAAAGAAACATGGTACAATTATACGATAACATACGACGGAAAAGTTTCTAAGATATACCGTAACGGAGAATTGCTCAAATCTGCAGAAGGAATTACACGTTCTACTAAAGGTAATATTTTTAGACTAGGCGAAATAAACACTACAGTGGGTATTAATGCTGATATAGATGATTTGAAGATTTACGATGTTGCTTTGACTTTAGAACAAGTTACTGTATTATACAATAGTTCTAAACCTATTAAAATCGCTGCTGTAGAACCGGCAACTACTGCAAAAACAGTAAAAAAAGACGGGGTAAAAGCAAAAACAGCTACGAAATCTTCTTCATCGGCAATTATTGCGCCAGCGGATCTTAATGATGTACCTAAGAATGTTGAGGTATTCTCACAAGGAGAAAAGATTTATGGAAGTAGTAATAGTACAATGAGTATAAATGATCTTCCTGAGGGAACCTATTTGTTGAAAATAACAAATGCACCTTCGAAAAAGATAACTTCAAATTAAGAGCAAGATTTATTTATAGTAAATAGTTAGTTAATTTTTTTAGTCTCAGTTAATTTTTTTGGATAGTAAAAGGCCTTGTAAAGTTTTACTTTAGGAGGCTTTTTAATTATTTATTGAGTAGTAAATGATTTTTTGTAAAGATGTTTTTACAAATAAGAGCGTGTATGTCATTTAGTTTTGAATTTTATTAATTAAAATAAGAATATCGCACTTATACTCAGTAAGAGTTTGGTAGCTTTGAATAAAATTTATAGTTTTAACAAAATTTCTAAAACTATAATTGAATTTTAAATGTATTTAAAATATTAATAATAATGATTTGTGATACTGAGATTTGTTGAGTTTTTGCATTATAATATAGTTTGGTGTTTGTGAAAGAACACTTTTTTAAATCCCCTAAAATCTGTTACCTATGAAAAAATTATTACTGACATTACTGTTTGTAAGTTTTTTAAATACCAATGCCCAGAATCCGGTTCAGGAATTCAATTTCAACGGAAATTTGAACAATACTGACAATACAATCTCATTTTTAGGTACACCCAATTTTGTAAATGACAGAATGGGCGTTGCAAAAGGAGCACAGCGCCTGACTAATAAAGTCCTGCAGGGTGTAGTAGGAGATCTTCCGCAGGATAACAAACCCAGATCAATATCTATTTGGGTAAAATTCAATGCTATTGCTTCGGCAAATTATATTTTTGGATATGGAAGCGCAGTAAATACCCAGTATTTTGGTTTATTACAGCAGGCGGCGTCATCAGGAAATTCAGATTTAAGTCTTCTAGGATGGGGAGATACAAATAATATTATAGTTTCAGTTCCTCTTGCAAAAGACGTTTGGTATCAATATAGTGTGACCTATGATGGTACTAAATCAAAAATATACCGTAACGGCGAATTATTAAAATCTGTTGAAGGAGTTTCGCGCTTAACAAAAGGGTACATTCTAAGATTGGGTGCATTAAATGGCACAGTTGGGATTAATGCTGACGTAGACGACCTTAAAATATACAGTGTTGCCATGACAGATGAGCAAGTTATGGAATCTTACAACAGTTCGAAACCAACTACTACAGCTGTAGCTGAAAATGCTCAGTCTTCTAATGCAATAAAAAAAGCTAGTCCTGCAAAAGCTGTAGTTGCTGCAAAATCGTTACCGTCTGTTTCGGTTAGTACAACTGAAGCAAATACTGGTTCTAAAACCGTTGAGGTTTTCTCGCAAGGAAAAAAAATAGCCGGAAGTAATGCTTCTAATATTGGAGATTTACCGGAGGGAACATATTTGATTAAAGTCACAAATAATCCTTCTAAAAAGTAAATTACAATATAAACCAATTCTTAAACCAATTCTTAAACCAATTCTTAAATCGGATTTCTAATTGCATTTTGTATTAGAATGTGATTTAATTTTACAAATAGAAACGCCTTCTGATTTTAGAAGGCGTTTTTTATTATTTCTTTTTCTGTTGTCCAGGTGCGTATGCTTTTGCACTTTTGCTTCCTGACATTTTTTTAGCTTGTCCTGGTGGAATTTTTTGATTTCCGTTATTGTTGCTATTGTGAACATGAGTACTGCAGCTAATAACACTAATAGCCACAAATGAAACTACCATAATGATTACGGCAACTTTAGTGTATTTAGATGTTTTCATAGAGATCTTTGATTTTTGTTTTGGAACAAATATATGGGTTAATATGAATTTTAAACGATCCAGAGTCTATTTAGAGTCTATTTAGAGTATGTATAAACAATGAAAAAACAAAATAAAGAGTTTTTAGTAATTCAATTTTAAATGTTAATTACCCGATCTCTCGGATATGGCAGATTTAGACAACGATAGCGCGGAAATTCTTTCCGTGCCCGCAAAGTATATCAATTTAGAAGAACTAACTTAATTGATTTCTAAATCTGCATGATTGTCATTGAAGTAGAAAAACAATCTCTCAATTTAATAGATTTCTTTACTTATGACTTTTTTTGTGTCTTATAGCAACGGGCACGGAAAGAATTTCCGCGCTATCGTTTCGTTAATATATCTGAGCGATCGGGTTGATAAAAACGCCTATTAGTACAAATTATTAAGAAAAAAACCAAACTCTTTTGGAATTTTGAGGTTTTAAATTTGAAATAATAACTTTTTATTTTTTAATAACTTTTAAGGTTCTAACCAAATTATCAGCATAAACTTTTACAAAATACGTTCCGGAAGACAAATTTGATACATCTATTGTTCCTTCATTAGCATTTAGAGATTTTACAATTACTTCTTGACCCAATAAATTATAGATTGAGACAGTAGTAATTGCTGCATCAAAAGAAAAATTTAAAATATCTTTTATTGGGTTGGGATAAATCTTCATCTCATTGGTAACCTCAAAATCATCCACTGCCAAAACACTCGTAGGACATACAATAGCTTTTGGCACATTGCTAGCATTCGATGTACCATCACCTAATAAATAACCATTTCCCCAAGCCCAAAGAGAACCATCCGTTTTTATTGCAAAAGAATGATTAACCCCCCCAGCAACATATTGCCAATTTGTAGCACTCTCTATATGTGTTGGCACATTTTTATTAATATTTGTACCATCGCCCAATTGGGTGGAATTATTTCGCCCCCAAGTCCAAAGTGAACCGTCCGTCTTTATTGCAATAGTATGCATATCTCCTACATCAACACTTTTCCAATTAGTAATACTCACAATTTGTGTTGGCACATTTCTATCAGTATTTGTGCCATCACCCAATTGACCGGTATCGTTATCCCCCCAAGCCCAAAGCGTCCCATCCGTTTTTAGGGCAATAGTATGCCCTAACCCTGTTGAAACATTCTTCCAATTAGTATCAGTTCCTATTTGTATTGGTACTAGACTACTAGTATTAGTACCATTTCCAAATCGTCCAGGATTAGCTCCCCAAGCCCAAAGTGTACCATCTGTTTTTAGGGCAATAGTATGAAAGGCTCCTGCGGCTACGCTTCCCCAATTTACACTAGTCCCAATTTGGGTTGGCACATTTTTATTAATATATGTGCCTTCTCCCAATTGACCGGAATCATTATATCCCCATGCCCAAAGTGTGCCATCCATTTTTATTGCAACAGTATGATTCCATCCTCCATCAACACTTTTCCAATTATTAGCAGTCCCAATCTGAGTTGGCACATTTCTATTCGTATTTGTACCATCACCCAATTGACCGAATCTGTTATTTCCCCATGCCCAAAGTGTACCATTTGCTTTTATGGCAATAGTATGAAAGTCTCCTGTGTCAAAGCTCCCCCAATTTCCACTGGTCCCTATTTGTGTTGGCACAATTCTTGTCGAATTTGTACCATCGCCACATTGACCATCAGCATTATTACCCCAACCCCAAAGAGTACCATCCGCTTTTATTGCAATAGTAAAATTATTACTTGCACTTATTTTCTGAAAACACTGTCCAAACATCTGCAGGCTCAAAACCATTAATAAAAGTGTAATTAATTTTTTCATATTTTTGTTTTTTTATCTGAATTTATTACTAATTCTATTTAAAAGTATTATTTAGTTCCTACAAGACATTTTATAAAAATCAAAACCTTTCAAAGAGCCTCATTTTTTTTAAAACAAGTACTTTTGTTTTTTTTTTACACCCTTATAAAGTAGCCTACTTTTTGAAAATTATTTCCCAAATTAAATATAAACGTGAATTTTTAAGGTTTTATGGCATATCCGTTACCTTGTTTATCCAGGTATAACGCGGTTCCAATATGTCCAAAACGGCTCGACTTTACGTCATAAACAGACTGTTATTTTTTTCAAACATACAAAACATAACATACAATCCATCAAAAAACTTATTTTTTTAACCAATTATTCTTACTTTAAAAAAGCCAATGTTTTCAGGATTGATCTTTTACTCTTGATCAAAAAAAAGGTTGAATTTTCAACAACTTATTTTTTCAAATTTGAACAAAAACAAAGAAAGACGGCTCCCGATAATTATCGGGACTCCCAGATAACTGTTATATTTTACAAAACAAAAAAAACGTTTCGTTAGAAACAGGGTTTTAAAAGAATCTGAAACGATTTCAGATTAAAGAAAGGCGACGACATACTCTCCCACATAACTGCAGTACCATCTGCGCAGGCGGGCTTAACTACTCTGTTCGGGATGGGAAGAGGTGAGCCCCGCCGCAATAACCCCGATCGCTCGGATATGGCAGATTTAGACAACTATAGAGTGGAAATTCTTTCCGTGCCCGCAAAGTATATCAATTTAGAAGAACGAAGTTAAATTAATTTCTAAATCTGCATGATTGTCATTGAAGTAGAAAAACAATCTCTCAATTTAATAGATTTCTTTAATTATGACTTTTTTTGTGTCTTATAGCAACGGGCACGGAAATAATTTCCGAGCTATCGTTGCGTTGATATATCCGCGAGATCGGGTTAATTTTAAGAAGACTTTATTTACTTATCATGTTATCGAATTACAAAAATTAATTAATTTACAGTAGATTTTTATATTCACCACTATCTAAATAATTCATGACTTTAAGTAAGTTTTCATAAAACGGAATTAAATCATTACTTCCGTCTTGTATCGCATCAAATATTCTTGATTTATACATAGCAGTAAATTCATCGTATTTTTTATTATTGTTGCATAACTTCATTATTATTATGGCTTTAAAGTGAGCGTCTTTAAAGAAATAATCACTCCAATCCATCCAGTCATATTTTTCTAATATCTTGTCGTTTACATCCTGTATCGTAGAAAATCGATTGAAATATGACAAATGATACTCGTTTATGAAAATTTGAGCTTGTTCTGTACATTTAAAAATATTATCTATTAGAAGTTTTTTATCTTTATAAAATACAGAATAAAAAATATTTTCTTTAATATCAAGTACTTCAGTATTTAATATAGTTTTTTTGATGTTTAAATAGAATTCATTTGAATTTTCAAATTGTTTTGGATTAGTTTGATTATACAGGCAATAATCTAGTATCTTTTCAACATTCTTAAAAGTAATCCATGATGCGAAACTATCCTGATTCATAATGATAGGGTCGTAATTTCTATAATCATATCCAAAGCCATAACTTAAAGCATCAATTTTGTCGCTGGTTTCTTTGTAAAATATTCCAGTATTGTAATCTTTCATATAGTCTAAATGGGAAAAATTTAGTTTTTGAAAACCAATGTTTTCCAAAATTAGAACATCTATTTGTTTAAATATTTCCATCTTGTCTAATACGTTAATCCTTTGAAGTCTCCGTTTCCATTGCTATATATTTTTACAATAAAGCCTGTTTTTGTTACGTAACTTCCAGAACTAAATTTAATCATTTTTTTTCCTTTTACGTATGATTCAGCAGCAATTGATTTAATTATAAAACCATCCAAATTATTTGCTATTTTTTGATTATCTGTAAAGTCTGTTTTTGGAGACAATTTTGTATCTGCAATTTTTACGTCTAAACCGATTACTTCGCCTGTTACTTGATTTTTGATTTCTTTTACAAATACAAGATCAGCAATAAAAAATTGCCCCTTATCTGGACAGTCACCTTTTTTATTAATGCAAAATTGAACTTGTCTATAAATTGATCTCTGATCTAAATCAAATTCTCCATTTTTATCTTTTCCAAATTCTTTTCTTAAAGCTAAATAAGTTGAGCTAAGAGAGTCTTGAACCTGTCCCTCAATATATTTTTCAAATGCAGTTCCTCTTGCAAAATTATTTTGACGTTTAGCTTCTTGTTCAGAATATTGTACCCAATCTCTAATATTTTTGTCTAATTCACTACCTGTAGGAATTTCACCTATTTTTTCCGGAGTTAAAAGTTCATATTGTGTATCTTCAAAGATAGGTTTTTGTTTATGTCCAAGAAACCCTTTTGTAAAGTCAATATTATTGTTAACGAAATCAGTAAATCCTTTTACTTTATCCATGTCGGCCATGAATTCTTTTAAAGTACTTTTAGTATTACTCGCATCAGAAAACTTGAGGATTTCAGTTTTAGCTTCGTCATTTAGCTTACTAATTTGTATAATTGAGTTCCAGTCCTTACGAGCGAATTCTTTTTCGTTACTATTAAAAAGACTCCAATTGTTTATTGTTGTACTATTATATTCAGGTATATGAGCTGATAAAGTAGAATTCGTTAATGTAATATCATTAAGGAAAACTTTTTGTCCTTTGTTAATATCTAACTCTAATATTTTAATTATCAAACTGTTTAAATTGGCAATACTGCAAAGTTTAGAAATTGCAGCCAAATTATTTGTATTATTCTGTAATCTTTCCAAATTTAAACATAATTGAGAACTAACTGTATTGTCTAATCTTTCCGGACAAATGCTACATTTCGTTGAAGGATCAGAATTGTTTGAATCTGGACTTGATTGATACAAATGAGCCGTATTACCAGACATTTTTATAATATTGTAAACAATTTTATTGTTTATTTGTGTAGCAATAATTACATTACTATCATCAATTTTTGCAAAAGCTATTTTACCCTCTTGTGCGACTCCATTTGCTGTTGTTTTAATACTTACTGTAGCTCCATTATTTAAGTCTTCTATTAAATTTGCTGTTTTGCCTACTAATTGATTGGCTATTTCTACAGTAATAGCTTCGGCTCTTGTTGAGTTAACTAAAAATTCTGTAACATTTCCAACTTTGTTTGCGCTGCTAATCAATTCAACTCCATCAACTGATATATTCAGTAACATTGCTGCAGCAGCTCCGTAAACAGCTTTTTTGCTTACAAAGTTTTTAAAAGGACTAATGAAATTATCAAACTTATTAAAAACTTTAATAGAATTTAGAAGCTTCGTATTAACTACTCCACCACTAACAGCACTTTTTATTTCATTAAAACCATTCAATAAAGAGCCTGATTTAAAATTGTTTGCTGCATTAACAAGTCCTTCAAAATTTTTGAAATTGTTTAAGAAATTAACTGTTGATAATGTCCGATAAGAATTAACAGCCAGATTTCCAACTCCGCCAGCACCATCTAATATGCTATAAGATATATATACATCATCCCAAACTTTACAAAGAGTACTATTAGCGTCCAATCTTCCTTCTTTTATTTCTGATTGCATATAATTATCCATCAAACCTACAGCAATACCTCCAGTTGAAATACTTGCAGCAACAGCTACAAGCGAACCGCCACCAGAAAAAGGTGCAGCTAATGTACCGGATACTATCATTACTGAATTACCTGCTTTTCTAAGATTTTCAGATGAAAAATCTTCTTTTAAAATTCCTTGAAAAGCAAGGGCAACTATTGATGGGACTACGTATTCTTTGCCTACTTCGAGTCCAAATTTATTTGTTGTTCCTGCTATAATTGTAATTGGCTCAAAAGGCTGATAATCTTCTTTATATTCAATTATTGCATCTCTTTTTGGACTAGGAGAACCAGTGGCACTGACATAAGTTCTTAAATCAATTAAATCATACTTGTTATAAAGGTAGATTCTTCCATTGACAACATCTAAAGTAGTACTTATAATTCTTGACTCTGTCTCCTTTCCGCTATTTATTACTACAGTATAGTCACCTGCACCTAAAATAAATGGTTGTGTTCCCGGATAATATTCTGTAACAGGAATACCAATTTGTTTTTTGGTAGGCTCTATTTTTAAGGACTCATAATTGTTTATAGCCCACTTTCCTAAAGTTAAAAATATTTCTGATACCTGGTTGTAATTTACATCATTACCAAAGCCTTTAATAGTTTTTCCTTGATCGAACAATTTAGTTATCCACTTATAATTTTGATTTTTAATTTCCTCAACTAATGATTTTTGTTGATTTTCTGGAGTAGTTAAAAAAACATCTTTAATAAAAAAGTGATCTTCAGTTGATGCTATACCATAGCTAATTTCCCATTGGGAATCATCAGTAACTTCATAGTATTTTTCTAAAATTTTGCTCCTAATCTTAAAAGGGAGTTTTTCAAGTAAACAAGTTGATAAGACGTTTTTGAATATTGTTTCTAGTTCAGAAAATGTTTTCAATTTATCATCAATAGCTTTTTCTATAATATCAATATTTGCTGTTACTTCAGCATTGCTCAAACTAGAACAGTTATTTATATTTTCATCGCTGTAATTAGCGCAACTCAAATATGCTGAATATACCAAGCTATTTTCTTTTTGTGATACTTTATTTATCTTGTTTATGTATGCCTCAAGTGCAGCTTGGGCTTTAATCTTATCCGTACTTAGAAAATCTTTTTCTTTTGTTAATTCTTCATAAGTAGTATGTACATATTTTATTAAATTACAATCTGTAGAATAATCATATACAAGCCAAAGAACATCATCTTTTTCTAAAACCTTTTTAGGTTGTAAAGTGTATTGTTCTTTATTTTCATCGCCATTTATTGTATATGCTTTTTTATTGTTGTTCCACAAATATTTAACTCCTGAAGTATCCAAAAATCCTGATAAAATTCCTTTGTTAACCAGGTTTGCTCTGGTAGATACTATGTTACTTTCTCCAGCACTTATAAACTCGAAATTAGGTGTAATTCCATAACCACCCGCCAAAGCCCCGGAAGAACTCTTCTGAAACCCATAAAACTTCCATCCACCGCTATGAATAATATCCCAATCATTATGAGATAAAACGGTACCGGTTCCATAATCCATTAAAAGATCAGTTTTACCTGATTCTGACTTAGTTGAAAATGGATGCTTAAGACCAAAAATACCGTGACCTAATTCGTGAGCAGCTGTTTTTAAACTATTATCAAATACAAAAGCATACTGACCTCCAAGAGGCATGAAACCATCATAACCGTTTTGACCACTTTTTCCAGTGTATAAAACATAATATGTTTTCTCGTTATATACAAAATCAGCATTTGACTCTATCTGGCTTATTATATCATTTTGTCCGCCAGTATATACATTTAAAAGATCACTATCGCCACATTCTATTTCGTTTGGTAACGAACTAATAGTTACATCTTGAGTTGTAACATCAAACTTTATCCCAACCTTATTGTAAATTTGATTAAGGTAATCTTTTGCACTATTTTTATTTGGTATAGCTGCTCCATTTACGCTTAAAAGAGTTATACTAATAACAGGCTTTTGTGTTAGTTGCCAAACATTTACTTTACCAGCTACTTCAGATTTAGTTTCGATAGTTTTAGTGGCATCTTTAGGATCTTTTTCTTGATTACCTTTTACTGTAGCAATGATACTTCCTTTAGAAAAAGTTAATGCTTTATTGACGGTAATTTCTGCTTTGTTCTCAGTAATCCATTTTGAGTTGACTGTTGCTCCTGAATTTGTCTTAAAAACGATATCGTCTTTTGTTTTTCCGTTTTTAAAATTAGCTTCTGCAATAAATGTTTCAGGACCATTTAAATCTGATACAGCTTTATAATTTACGTTGTAAACTTTTCCGTTTTGCATTGGAATAGTTTCGTAAGTTTCTATAAGTTTTGGTGAACCCTTATCTGGTTTTTGATCAAAAGCATATTTACTATTTGATCCATCTTTAAACTCAATAGTTACGTCAGGAGAAGATATTTGAAGAACTTCGCCACTATCAGAAACTCCGTTAGTATTTGTTGCTAATGATTTACCTCCTGTCGCAGGAGACGATATAGTAGGTTCGCCTTTGCCATTTGCCGGAATACTAATTGTTTTACCTGTACTGTCTGTATATACTTGATCATAAGAAGATTTTGGAAGATTTGTAATCTGTCCATTTGGTCCTGTAAGTGTAATACTTCCGTCTGTATTTAGTACTGCTGATTTTACTTCATAATTTACTTTACCTTCTGTAGGTTTTCCATCCGTACCAAACACATCGGTAATAATTTTATCACCATCGACCATACCACTCCAGTTAGGATCATAACTGGCAACAATTTCTCCTGAGATTAATTTAAAATCAGTATTAAGACCAATGTTACTAAAAGTGATTCGGATTCTGGTATATTGACCAATGTTGCTTTTTGATTTTCCATTTTCGTCTTTTCCTGCAAAAGCATCAGCTGCATCAATTAGTTTTCTGAATTTTTCTAAGAATGGCAGGGTTACATACCCATCTCCTGAAAAATTACCATTGCTTCCGGTTGCATGTAATACTACAATAGGAAAATCTCCTGCTGAAACTACGTCATTAGGATAAAGATTAGGCAGCGGCGTTTTATTGGCCAAATCATTAGGGTCTGGTTTTATACCACAACCTGCAAAAGCAATCTCGTCTTTGGCAATGGTTGTAAATTCATTAATTGTACTGTGAACATATTTACCCAGATCGCAAGATGCTCCTACTGTAAATTCGTAAGTTGTGTTTGGTTTTAAATTGCTAAGCGTGATATTTTCTCTGGGTGTTACCACTTTATACCATTCTGAGTTGGCATTTTTTTCGCGGTAATTTACCTGATAATCATAATTTTCTATATTACCGCTCCAGGTTATTTTTGCCTGATTTTCGCTAACTCCTGAAGTCGCAATGGCAAGGGGAGAGGTACAGTAAACTTCGTAAGTAAATGCAAAAATCTCAGTATAACCATTATTTTTAAACACTCCTATTTCTTCGGCACCCATAATGGCTTTTGCTTTGATGCGCCATGCATATTTTTTACCCGGAATAAGCTGAGGTTCGCTCATACTATATTGCAGGGTTGTCATTTTGGTTGTCGTGGTGTACAACGGCGGCGAATAGGCAAAGGCATTTTGAACCGGTGTATAATTATCCCAAATTTCTACCAATGAAAACTCATATTCTACATTACTGACATTAATGCTTCTTGGTGTCCAGCTGAAAACAATATTCTGAATATTTTGCTGCATGATCGAAGCATTATTCAAAGGCAGGTTTAAAAATGGCGGATCATTTTGAAAAATAATAGTAGTTGAACCTGTTTTTTTAGACAGTTTTTTTCCTGTAGCAAAATCATATACTTCTACATAAATGTTGTAAATCCCTTCTGGCAAAGGTTGTGCATATTGATTTTGGTTTAATCCTAACAAGTTTTGATACTCGAAATAAGGAGCCAAATCGACATTGGTCAACTGAAGCGGAAAGCCTCCTTCTAGATACAATGGTTTTGCACCTACCACAAAATCATTGGTGCTAAACGAAATTCCGTTGCCCTGAAAATAAATCTTAAGTCGCACCTGACGGTTTGAAATCGTCAAATCGTTTAGGACTAACTGAATTTTTATCGGACTATTGATCGTAGTTGCATCTGCATATTTAGTTAAATAAATAGGAGAGGGCTGTGTAATTTGCGTTGTAATAGAGATAGGAAAGGTTTGCGCATGGCTTGCTAATCCTATCAGGGAAAAGAACAACAACAGATATAAGTGTAATTTTTTTAGCATTTTGGGTAATTGAGGTTTATCCATTTTTTGTCAGGTTAGTATCGTACTACTTTTATTTTTGAATATGTGTTAAATCTATTTCATCAATTGAAGCATTTTTAACGGCTAATTCATGATAAAACGGAATCATTTTTAATTCGATCGCATCGGTTATTTCAGTTGCTGATTTTTTGTCTTTTATTAATTTAAAAGCTTCCTGAATTTCCTGTTTACTAAAATCAGCTACGTTTTGATTTTGTTGAACTTCAGTTGCAGGTATTTTTGCCACTGTCGAAATTTCTCTCAACATCCATCGGTGATGCATTAGCTGATCGCGATTTTTATCGCTTCTTTCGACCAATTTCAAATACGATTTATAAGCTGTTTTATCTGTAATATCGGCTTCGTTTACGCCATGTAATTTGTGGTTGTTAACTCTTCCAATTGCCATTACATAAGCACTTTCAAGACTTTCATCTTTCATCTTTATTTCTTTTTCCAGCTTTTGAGCAGCTTCTACGACATATTCGTTGTAACTCTTGACATTTTCAGCTTCTTTATCGTAAGCTTCGAGATAATCTAAAACCTTTTCTTTAAAGTCTTTATCATCAGGAGACAGCGTAGCCAATGTTAATAGATGTTCTAAATTGGTGATTTCTTCTGCGGGTAGAGGATTTAATGCCAATTGCAGCTCTTTTAATTTTGATGTAATTTCATCTCGGGTGCCTTCAAAAGTTTTTCCGTTAAGGTTTATTTTTAAAACAGGATTTGCGGGATTTAATTTCATGTCTTCCTCTGTTCTCGGCTCTCTTTTTGGACGCATTTTTATTTTATCAAACGAATAGGCGTACGATAAAGTAGCAGTTAAATCATTGTTTTTTCGCCCTGCAGAATTACTAAACAAGGAGATCATACTCATATTAAAATTGTGTTTTTCGAGATAAATATAAGATCCGTTTAGTCTGAAATTGAAAATATCATTTAGCTTGTCCCCATTATTGTAACTTGTGTTGTAACTGGTAGAAGCAGAGGTCGTAAGTTTTTTGTCAAAAAGTAATTTTGAAACTCCTATTGTTGGTCCGATTATAAGGCTTTTGCCTGAATCGGTTTTTCCGTAGGTATTGTTTAAGGAACCGTTGAAGCTTAAATCTTTTTCAGGATAACCAAGAGAATAGGTAAGTGCTGAGTTGTAATAGGTAGATGCTCCGTTTTCAACTGTTCTCCCTTGTTGCTGGTTTTTGGCATCCTGCATCGAGAAATTAGCGCTTATGGCTTTCTTTAATTTTTTGTCATTCTTTAGTAAATAATTTACAGTTAAGCCTACATTTTGATTGACTTGTCTGAAATTTAAAGTATCCAGATAATCATAATTAGAAACCTGATTGATATAATCAAACTGATTACGGCTGTTGGTATACGATTGAAAATTAGAATAATTTAAATTTAAATTTAATTTCTGATTGGGTCTGAAATCGGCATTAATAGACGTTACCAATCGCTTCATCTGACTTTCTTTTTGCTTTTCTAAATTGTCTTTTTGAAGCCCGAGGTTTACAGCAAGCGAAACCTTATCCTTGTATAAGTTTTGAGTAGCATTTACGGTAATGTTTTCTAAGTCATTATTAAAATAATAACCTCCAAAAGTTCTGTAATTAGGATCTATTCTTTCATATCCAACACCTAAAGTTCCTTTTCCGGCAGGATAAACTAATTGGCCCTTAAAAGCATCATAACTTGTTGTTGTACTATTTCTTCCTAAAAGAAAGGAAGAAACACCTTGTGCTTTTCCGCCATCGGTAACTCTTAAATCTTCGGTAATACTGCTATTGGCATATTCTGTAGAAACCTGCAATTTCTGAAAAAGTTTAAATGTAGTTTCAAAACTAATGGCAGCATTTTCCTTTGGTGTTACATCCAATTCAAACGGAACAGGATTATTTAAGGAATTAATCTGATCTCTGGCTTTGAAAAAAGTAAGACCTAAATTTATTTTCTCTAATGCGTAAGCCGTTTTAAAACCATAGCCAAATCTTTTATATGCTGGCAGAATATCCGGATAAGCAGCATCGTATTCGCTGCTTTTTAATAATCGTCCGTACATCGCACTAATTTTAAATTTTCCCTGAGGCGTTAAATCAACTCCAAAACCCGTAAACTGATGACCGCTTAAAGTATAAGGTGAGAAAGACATACTAACGTCTCCAATATGGGCTGTTATCCATTTATACGATGGATGTATGCTCAAACGATTCATTAAAACCGGTTTGTTATACCCGAATTTCTGATTCGTATAAGAAAACGATAATGGAACATTATACAAATTTGCAATGTTGAAATTGATATTTCCGTTTAAAAAATAGCTAAAAGGTTCTCTTGTAGCATTACCAGAATAGAATACCGTATTGGCAGATGCACCACCGCTAACATTTATTAATTTGGCTTTACCTACTTCCTGCACATTAAAGTTTTGCGAAAAACCAAATGCACTTATAAAAAGTAGTATTGTAATTAAAATTATTTTTTTTAAAATCATTCTTTAGATGCTATGGAGATCAAAGTTTTTTTGACCTCCATTATTATTTGAAATTGATAATTTTTACTTGCTTGCTATAAGTTTACTGAATGATAATTTTTCTCAATTTACTTCCTTGTTGTGACTCAAACAGCACGAAATAAACCCCTGAAGGAAGTCCGTTAAAACTAAAGTTGAACAGGTAATTATCTTTGCCATTCTGAGTTTTTGAATCGATAAGCACATTGTTATTCAAACTATAAACCTTAACATGTGCAGGTATAACCTTATCAAGGATTACATCTACAGTAAAAGTTCCTTTTGATGGATTTGGATAAATTTTCAAATCAAATTTTTTCGAAACCTCATCCGGATTGTTTTCTTCAAAATCGCCTTCTGTAACTAAAATTGTTTTGGTTTGATAGGCAGTACAATCTCCCTTTTTTGTATTCATTGTAATATCATATTCACCGGTTTCACTAAAACTTATTTCAGCAAAATCTTTGTTTTTAGAAACGATAGTTGCGTTAGCAGGCAATATCCATTCAATGTCATCAGCAGCAGGATTACTAATGTCTACAATTATAAATTTCTCGTTTTTGAATACCTGACTGGAAACAGCAAATTCTGCACTAATAGCCGTACTTTGACTTGAGATTTTGATAGTATCTGTAGCTTCACACCCCAATTTATTAGTTACAACAACTGTATAATTTGCCGCTTGCGAAACGGTTATCATGGCTTTATTACTTTTGAATCCTTTATCAGATGTCCAGGAATAAGTTGCTTTATCATCGTCTATCGTTGCGTTTATGGTCAAAGTCTGATCGAAACACAAAGTCACATCTTCGCCAAGATTAATAATATCTTTTGGAGGATTTACTATCGTATAGCTTCTTAAAATACTACAACCTCTTGCATCAGTAATTTCTACTGAATATTCTCCTGCCGATGCATTACTTAACTGGTTTGTTTTCTCTCCGGTATTCCATAAATATTTATAGGGTGCAGTACCATCAATTGGGGTAACCACAATTGTTGCATCAGAACCTGCATAACAAGTCGGTATTTTTATAACTTCTTTTGCATCAAGATGAGCAGGTGCATCAACGGTGATTGTTTTTGTAATGTTACAACCATGATTATCTGTTACCAGTACAGAATAGTTACCTGGCTTGACATTTTGAATGGTTGCAGTTTGGCTTCCTGTATTCCAGATATAGGTGTAAGGAAGTGTTCCTCCTGATGGAGTTGCATTAATTGTCCAGTCGTTAAAATCACCACAATTTACATAGTCTGCGGTTAATACATTATTAAGAATATTTGGCTCTGTAACCACGAGAATCTGACTTGTAGCCAAGTTTCCGTTTGAGTCTTTAGCGATAACATAATATGATCCTTTTCCAATATTGTTCAAAATTGCACTTGTGGCTAAAACTGCAGTGTTACCATTTTCAAACCATTGGTATGTATAAGTTTCTCCCGGGTTTAATAATCCACCAGTAGTAGTAGGTTTTAAACTTCCGTTTTTATCTCCATTACATAATACAACATTTTGAACGCTTATAGTAGTCTCTAATAAAGGTGGTTCAGTTACTTCTATTAATGAAGAAGTAAGATTACAGCCTTTAGCATCAGTCACAATTATATAGTATTTTCCCGCTGCTAAATTTATCGCTTTAGCAGTTGTTTGATTTAGGTTTGTACCATCGCTTTTGAACCAATTATAGCTGTAACTACCATTTGCACCTAATGCTGTAATTGCGATAGATCCGTTGCTTAATCCTTTTCCTGTTGCAGGAACAGCTACAATAGTATTGATTTCTAAAGCAGTTGGTGATGTAATTTTTACAGTGGCATCAGCACTTTTACACTGTTGAGTATCTTGTACCTGAACTGCATATTCGCCATCAGCCAAATTGGCTATAACTGTTTTTGCACCATTAGCAAAATTGGTCCAGTCTTTAACCAGAGTTCCGTTTTGGAAATAACGATATCTAAAAGTTCCATTTCCTCCGGTTGCTGTAATTGATATAGTTCCGTTACTATCTCCTAAACATTTTACAGGCTCCTGAACGGTTGTAAAGGTTACAAGGTTGGGTTGGGTAATTATTATTGGCGCAGTCGTAACCTCAATTGATTTAGAATCTTTAACAACTGCATAGTAGATGCCTATTTTTACATTTGTTAGTTCTGCATTGTTTTCATTAAGTAATAAAACATTGTCGCGGTACCATGTTATTTTTTTGATACCAAAACCGCCGTTTACACTTGCTTTGATAATTGCATTATTCGATTCAAAACAAGTCATATCCTGAGTTTGGCTGATGGTAATAGTAAGCGGATTATCAATAAAATCAAAATCAGCATATTTGATACAACCTGTATCGTCTTGTACAGATACATAATAATGATCTTTGATAAGATTAGTAAAATCTACCGTTTTAACAGATGTGTTCGAAATGGTTTGTAAAACGGTTTCGTTTCCTTGTGCATTTTTAGTATATATTTTGTACTCGTAATTTGTTTTTCCGCCTTTGATTTCAAAATGTAAAGCACCATCATTTCCATTTTGTGCAGTTGGATTGACATAGGTAATTTTATCAATATCAAAACCAAAATCTGCCGGTTGTGTAACTACAATTTCATCTAAAATACCAACGCAATGATTGACATCAGATGAATTATAATTGGCATCACGAACTTCGACTGCATAAATACCTTCTGTTAAGGTATTTAATGCTGTTGGTGTAAAGTTTTCATAAGTATTTGTTGTTCGGTTTTTCTTTTTCCATTGGTAATTGTAAACAGGAGCACTGTTAACTACAAAAGGAGTTCCTCCGGTAACAGAGATAGCAATTGAACCGTCCTGACCATCAAAACAACTTACGTTTACTTTTGAATCCAGTTTTACAACGATTGGTGTTGGCTGTTTAAATACAACATCAATACTATTCGAATCAACTCCGCCCTCATCTGTAGCGGTTAGTGTATAATCTCCGTCAGCAATATTTTCAAATTTGGCTGTATTTGCAACAATTATAATTACCGCATTTGTAGCTTTATTTCTTAATTTATAAGTATAATTTCTATCTGATTGATTTTGACCAAAAGTTGCTCCGCCGGTCGCGGTAGCATCCAATGAACCTAATAAACCATTACATCTTGCTTGTATGTGAGTTTCTGTCAGTACTGGTTTTGTTGGTTGTTCTACTGTATAAGTACCTGAAGTAGTACAAGTATTTGCATCAGTTACCAAAACAGTATAAATTCCGGCTGGTATATTACTTAAAGTTGGACTGTTTGTTCCAACAACAATATCTAAATTATTTTTCCATTGGTATTTATATCCTGCAGTTCCACCGGCAACAGTAATAACAATTTTACCTGTAGATAAACCAAAACCAGTCGTTGGAGTAATGGTTTTATTACTTATAAATACAGAATTTGCAGGTTCTGTAATTATAACGGTTTGCTCATCAGTTTGACAACCATTTGCATCAATTACCTTTACGGTATAAGTTCCCTGAGTCAATTCTGAAATAATTCCATTTTGAGTATCAATTTTTCCACTTGAAACAATCGTATAAGGTTTTGCAATATCTGTAAATTTCGTTCCTCCGGAAATAGTTAGTTTTATAGTACCATTATTACCTTCAAAACAGGATACATTCGTTTTTGTATAACTAAAAGTTAATTTATCCGGTTGTAAAATTGTAAAAGTATTGGTGCCAAAAAGAATATTATTTTGAGCATCTTTAACTGAAATTACATAATTACCTGCAGGTAAATTAGATGCTTTTGATGTAGTTGATGTCGCTGAGATGTTTTCTACCGAAGTATATTTGAGTCCGGTAGTTGTGTTTAACCATTCAAAAATATATTCTTTAACACCACCTCTTACTACTGCTGTAAATTCTGCAGGAGAATCGCCAAAACACGCAATAGAAGTATTTGCGCTTTGTGTAATGCTAATTATTTCAAGTTTATCAGGCTGAGTAATTTCATAATCAACTTGTGGCAGGGTACAGCCATTGGCATCTGTTACGTTCAAATGGTAAATTCCAATACTTAGACCTGTTATTGCAGGACCTGAACCCACCACAGCAGGATTTGTATCTTTTGTCCATTGGTAATTGTAATTAGCTTTACCCCCTGAAACAGTTACGGTTATACTACCGTTATGAGTTTCAAAACCGGTTAAGTTAATAGGTGTTGCACTTTCGATTTTTAATGGCGCGGCAGGTTGTGTAATTACCACATCTTGTGCAAGTGACTTTGTACAGCTATGACCTAGTGCATCTGTAACGATAACATTATAATTACCAACAGTAAGGTTAGGTAAAACATTTAAAACATTCGAGTAATTTGCGCCATTTTTAGTCCATTGTTGTGTGTATGGTGCAGTTCCTCCGCTAATTAGGATTTCAATTGCTCCTGTTGCTTCACCATAACATAAAACATTAGTTTGTTTACTTAATGTTACTTTTAATTCGTCTGGTTGTTTCAGCTTAAAGTTCAGTTGTTCTGCTGTTGCAAAAGGACCATCTGGTTCAGGATTTGCAGTATCGGTTACAGAAACACTGTAATTGCCAAAAGCAAGACCTGAAATAGTTGCTGTGTTTTTTCCAGTCAATACATTTCCATTGTATTTCCAGATGTATTTATAAGGTGCGATTCCACCTTTAACTTCTGCTTTTAATTCTCCGTTAGAATCATTAAAACATTTAATAAAAGCTGATTCTGTTATTTTAACTTCCAGTAAATCAGATTCTGTTACCGTATAAATATTAGTTAGTTTACATCCTGCATTATTAGCTGTTTTTTTAAAATTTGCATCTGTTACTTCTAAAGTATAGCTTCCTGCTTTTAATCCTGAAATGTTTTTTGTGGTTTTTGTCGTAAAAGATACATCACTAGAAGTCCACTTGTATTCATAACCAGCAGTTCCTCCTGTTGGATCTGTCGGAAATTCGATCGACCCTGTACTTTGTCCGTTTATTAAAACAGGTTTGATTACAGGAGCTGCAATTGTAATAGGACTTAGAGGCTCTGAAATAGTAAAAGAAACATCTTTTGTACAGTATTGATCCTTTATCGTTACAATATAAGTTCCCGCGGTTAAATTAGTAACCGTCGAGCTATTGCTGGTATTTATAACTGTTACGGGTTTATTCCAGGTAAAACTATAAATACCATTTACCGGATTACCATCTTTAGCTTGTATGAATATTGTTCCGTCGCTGCCTCCGTAACAATTTACGGCTGTAAAGGCAGAAGTTGCAACAGTTATTGGCGGATTTACAGGATTGCTTAAGTTTTGGTTAACCGTAAAAGAATATTTTCCGTCACTAACAATTACTTTATAATCTCCGGCATTGCAGTTTGGTAATGTTTTAGCAGTACCAATTACAGTGGTATCTGTTCCTTTAAACCATTCATAAGTGTAAGATGCAGTTCCCTTTCCTCCAATAGGCATAGCTTCCAGAGTCGTTACATCGCCTATACAATTAATAGGAGTAAGAACATTAATAGTAGCAAAAAGTGATTTTAAAACAATATTTTTTATTTCGATCGGACAACCGCTTGCATCTCCAACAAGTCTTTTGTCCGTTACGATTACGCTATAGTTACCATTTTCTAAGCCTGTTAAAGAAATTGGATTTGAAGGCGTAAAATCAATTCCGTCTTTTTTCCAGGAATAGGTATAATTGCCATAACCACCGCTTACATTTAAAGCAATTGTTCCATTATTAATAGTTGGAGATGGATCTGCTTTAGAATTTAATGTGGCTACAAATTGATTTACCGGAGCTTGTATTGTTAAATTGGTATTATTAGTGGATGCGGTGCATCCAGATTTGCTCGTAAGCTCATAAGAGTAAATTCCGGGTTGTGCATTATTTATAGTTGAGGTAAGTGATGTATTATCGCCTACATCTGTACTGCCTATAGGGGTACCTTTGTATTTCCAGGCAATAGTAAAAGGACCTAAACCAGTATTTACAGTAACTGAAATACTACCTGTTCCTCCTTTACAAACCACATGATTTATTGTTGGAGTTACGGTTATTTTAGGATTTTGATCAAGAAAAACGACTTTTCCTACCAGAGTATTTCCTTTGGTATCCGTGGCTCTTACTTTATAATATCCTGTAGGTTGACCTGAAATGGCAGGATCTGCATTTGGCAACGATATTTGAGTCGTGTTACCTCCAAATTGATCGCAACTGTACCAAGTGTAAAGATAACTCCTTGTAATTGGTGTTGCACTATATGGAAAACCTCCTTCAGCATTTACTGTCAGATCTCCTGTTCCGCCAAAGCATTTAATATTTACCGGATCAGGAATTGTTATAGTTATTTCTTTAGGTTCGTTGATGGTAAATTCAAAAGGCTCACTTTTACAGTGACCAGCGTCCTCTGCCACAATAGTGTAATCTCCTGCGCCGAGAGAGATCAAGTCGACAGGATAGAAAGTCTTTTTATCTTTGGTCCAGTTGTAGGTATAACTACCGGATCCTCCCTTAAACTCAATCGCGAACGTACCATCAGATTTACCATACCCTGTTGTGTTCGTATATCCTACCGTGCCAGGAGAAACTGTAATTGCAGTAGGCGTTGCGATAGTAATAGTTCTGGCACCGTTAACTGCAGGTTGAGGATCGGCCTGTGAATAGCCCGATAAACTCATAAAAAGCAATAGTAATAAGTAGATTTTTTTCATAATGGTATGGCGGTTTTTTCGGGAGTTTATTGTTCTTCGCAATTAAATGAATCGACTATTTTAACGGTATGATCTCCGTCTTTTGTTATTGGTATTAAATTCGAATCAGGCAGTTTGATTTTTTTTGGTACAATTTCACCATCAACACTTTCAGTTTCATCATTCAAAATATAGAAGTAAGGAGATGTTCCGCCTTGAACAGAAATTAGAATTCCTCCTTTATCTGTACTACACGCTGGTTGTACAGCCGTTGCAGTAAAGGTTAATGCTGTTTGTGGCTTAATCGTGAATTTACTAATGGTGGACAGAGTAGAAGGGGTATTGTTTTCAAACTGTGTCTGATATTTAAATTCATACTGCCCTGGAGGTATATTTTTCCATTTATAACTTAGTGCAGATATTTTTTCTACGTTAGGATCATTTGAAGATGCAGAAGTAACAAAACCACTGCCTACAAGGGTGCGAGTGAAAAGATATTTTTCTCCATTTTCAAGTGGTCTGCTAAAAGTAAAGGTTACTTCACCGTTACTATAATTACAGACGGTAAGGTTTGGGTCTGATGTACTGCTAAGATCAGGAGAACATGGTATAATAATATAAGTAACAATGTTAGTAAATTGCCCTTGATAACCGGATTGAAAACGAATAGACAACTGACTACTATAACCTGGTAAATCTTTTATTTTAAATGAAATGGATGTTTTTGCCTGAAATTGGGGAGGAAAATCCTCCCATTTGCCCCCTTGTAATTGATACCTCCAGTTCCATCCATTTTTTAATGTTATGAGGTCCTCATTACATTTTGGCGTTATGTTTTGCTCCGGTATGTGCATTGACATTATTTCAGAATCAGCCAAACATCCATTAAAATACCAGTAGGAAAAGGTATCTTTATTGTACGGTGTAGTGCGGCGTATTGATCCGCATATTTGGGACGCACCCATACCTTCATTAAAGATTAATTCACTTGGATTGCCCGTAACGTAAAAAAAGCAATATTTATATGCATTATCATTTTTCCCATAAAAATCGATTGAGCACGAATTTATTCCCGCAGAAATGTAATGATTTCCTTCATTATCATCCGTTGGCCAAACGGAACGTGGATTGATTTTAGATCTTATTAAAATAGCATACTCCGTTTGACCATGAGCTAACAGGCTTCCTAAAAAGAATATAAAAAAGAATAATTTTTTCGCCATCATGTTATTTTTCAATGCAATCATATTCATCAACAATTGTCACCTTGTGATCTCCGTCTGTTGTTATAGAGATTGTGTAGGGATTAGTAAAAGGGTGTTTTTGTGTTAAAGGTTCGTCGTCTAAAAGATAAAAGTAGGAGTTTGATCCACCACTAGCTGTAATTAGTATTCCTGCTTTATCTGTACTGCAAACTGGTTGTACAGCTGTTGCAGTAAAGGTTAATGGTGCTCTTGGGGTAATCGTGAAGTTACTAACGGCGGACAAAGTAGATGGATTGTTAGTTCCAAACTGTGTCTGATATTTAAATTCATAGTTACCGGGAGGTATGTTTTTCCATTTGTAGCTTAGTGGGGATATTTTTTCGACTTCAGCATCATTTGAAGTTGAAGAAGTAACAAAGCCATTGCCTACAAGATTACGATTGAAAAGATATTTTTCTCCATTTGCCAATGGTCTGCTAAAAGTAAATGTCACTTCGCCATTGCCATAATTACAAAAGGTGATATTAGGGCTTGATGTCGCTCTTAAATCCGGGCTACAGGATATAATATTGTAAGTAACAATATTTGTAAATTGTGATTGGTAGCCAGCGCGGAAAAAAATTTGAGATTTTCCATCATAGCCATCAATATCTGTAAGTTTAAAAGAAATCGATCTTTTTCCCTGAAATAAGGAAGGGAATGTTTTCCATCCGTTTGAGTCGTATTGATACTCCCAATTCCACCCATTGTTTAAATTAATAACATCATTGCTACAAACATTATTAGCCGAAGGCTGCGTGAGATGAATCGTCCAGGCATTTGAATTACCAATACAACCACCAAAGTTTTCCTGGTTACTCGTTGTAGGATTGTACGGAATTGTATATTCTTTGACACAGTTTACCTGTCCGGAACCATTTTGTTCCAGAGCTATAAAATACAACTCATTAACGTCTCTGGTATAAAAGAAATCATATTGAACCACTACTGCTTGAGAAGTGGGCAATATATTACGCGTACTAAAACGCAATAATTCATCTTTTCTTCCCTCAATGGTATATCGAGTTGTCATAGAACCTGGTGTTTTTAGGTTCATTGTGGATCTTATTAATACTCCATACTCCGTCTGCCCATGAACTAATAGGCTTCCTAAAAAGAATATAAAGAAGAATAATTTTTTCTTCATTATGTTATTTTTCAATGCAATCAGAATTATCAACAATAATCACTTTGTGTTCTCCATCTTTTGTTATTGGTATGAAATTAGAATCAGGCAGTTTAATTTTTTTTAGTACAATTTCACCATCAATAGCTTCAGTTTCATCATTTAAAATATAGAAGTAAGGAGCTGTTCCGCCTTGAACAGAAATTTGAATCCCTCCTTTATCAGTACTACACGCTGGTTGTACAGCTGTTGCAGTAAAGGTTAATGCTGTTTGTGGCTTAATCGTGAATTTACTAATAGTGGACAGAGTAGAAGGAGTATTGTTTTCAAACTGTGTCTGATATTTAAATTCATACTGCCCCGGAGGTATATTTTTCCATTTATAGCTCAGTTCAGATATTTTTTCTATGTTAGGATCATTTGAAGGTGCAGAAGTAAAAAAACCACTGCCTACAAGGGTGCGAGTGAAAAGATATTTTTCTCCATTTTCCAGTGGTCTGCTAAAAGTAAATGTTACACCGCCATTACTATAACTGCAAGTAGTAAAGTTTTCGTCTGACGTATTATCTAATTTTGGAGAACAAGGTATTAGGTCGTAAGTAACAATGTTAGTAAATTGCCCTTGATAACCCGATTGAAAACGAATAGACAACTGATTACTGTAACCTGCTAAATCTTTTATTTTGAATGAAATGGATGGTTGTGCTTGAAATTGGGGAGGAAAATCCTCCCATTGCCCTCCTTGTAATTGATACCTCCAGTTCCATCCGTTTTTTAAGGTTATGATGTCCTCATTACATTTTGGCGTTATGCCTTGCTCCGGTATATGTAATGACATTATTTGGGAATTAGCGAGGCATCCGCTAAAAAACCAGCCAGCAAAGTTATCTTTATTGTATGCTGTAGTTCGCCTTATTTGTCCGCATATTGGCGACCCACCCAAAATTTCTGTAAAGCTTAATTCCTTTGGATCGTCAGTCACATAAAAAAAGCAATATAAATCATCCTTGTAATTTTCTTCAAAAAAATAAATTGAGCATGAATTGAATCCCGCCGTAATCTGATGGAGTCCGTTATAATCATTACCAGGCCAGACAGAATTTGAAGTGATTTTAGATTTTATTAAAATGGCATAATCCGTCTGCCCGTGAGCGAACAGGCTTCCTAAAAAAAATATAAATAAGAGTAGTTTTTTCTTCATAATGTTATTTTTCAATGCAATCATTTTTATCAACAATGACTACTTTATGTTTACCATCAGTAGTTATAGGGATTAGATTTGAATCAGGCAGCTTAATTTTTTTGGATACTGTTTTGCCGTCTACAACTTCGGTTGCATCATCTAAAATATAATAGTAAGGAGATGTTCCGCCTTGAGCAGAAATTAGAACTCCACCTGTGTCAGTACTACATACCGGTTGTACTTCTGTTGCTCTAAAAGTTAATGGTGTTGGATCCGAAATCGTAAAAGTATCAGTAACAACAGGGTTTGATCCTAATTCCTCACCATCGTTAGAAACGCTTTGTGCCTGATATTTTATGACATAGGTACCTGCAGCTATGTCGGCCCAAGTAAATGTATTATTGCTTATTTCAGTTTTTAAGGCAAATATATTTTTGATAAAACCGGTATCCGGAGCAACAGCATTAGCACGAAACAAATTAAAAAGGAATTTGCTATTATCCTTAAGCTCAGACATAAATTCTAAAGTAGCACTTCCTGTTGCACTGCCAACACACCTTGGTTTGGTAGTGGTTGGAAGGCTGTTTTTTAATAAAGGAGAGCAGGTAGTAATGGCATACCCCATAATATCCGATTCGTAAATTTCAATTTTAGAAGTTTTCAAATTTTCGTAGTCAACCACGAATTTAATGTATAGAGTACCCGTATAATCAACCAAATCTGGTACATCTTTAAAATTAAAATTTAATCCGTTTACATTAAATTCTTTACCATAAGTAAAATATTTCCACTGTGTGTCGTTACCTTTTTGATATTGCCATGAATAGCCTGCTCCGGATAGTTGCACTTTTTTTGCTATAGCAAAATTGTCACAATTACCAATCGACCCTGTTGGTGACGGGAGATCTAAAACCAGTAAATTTGTTCGGCCGTGACAGGCTCCCATGTATATGTTTTTTGGAGCAACTAAAGTAGCCTGATCATTTTGATGACATTCCGGTCCTCCTACCTGAGTAGGTTTTACAACATAGGAAGAACCGATAGTACAATTAAGAGGATATTTTATCTGATTAAACTGCACTATATCATAGAAAATTTTAACATCATCATCATTATTGTTCAAATCATAGGATCTACCAAAAGAAGGGCCTCCTGTAGGGGTAATGTTAAATATGTATGTATTTGTTTTCAAATCAGGACCATATCTTGTTAGCTGAGTCTCAATTAATATTTTACCATTTTGACCATAGATGACAGTGGTCGCAAGAAAAGCAACTACAATCAAACAGTAGGTTATTTTTGATAAATTATTCATTTTTAATATTTAAAGCAGCTAATAGGCTTTTTATTTAATTATTTTTCTATACAATCAAAACTGTCTACGACTATTACCTTATGATCTCCGTCTGTTGTTATGCTGATGATCTCTGGATTTTTTGTAAATTTATTTTTAGTACCGTTATCGAGAATATAATAATACGGTTCCGTTCCTCCACTAGCGGAAACCTCAATGGCACCGAAATCAGTATTACATTGTGGCTGAATTGCAGTTGCCCTAAATGTTAATGGAGAACTATTTGCAATATTGAAAACAGGGCTCTCTACTGGACTGGAACCAAGCGTTGTATTGGGATCGGAAACATTTTGTGTCTGGTATTTAATAGTATAAGAACCAGCTGCAAGTTCATCCCATATAAATATTCTGTTAACAATATCTGTATCTCTAGCAAATCTGTGACTTCTGAACACGCCGCCTTCATATAGGGTAAGCAGCAATTTTTGACTTGATGGAATGTCCGAAAGGAATTTTAAAGCTACAGTGCCAGTTGCTTCATTGCTGCACTTCACCTGAGTGGTTGCCGGAGCACCATCGAGTTTAGGTGAACAAGGAATAAATCTGTACGTTAATATATCAGAATAATCGTTTGCACCACCACTTCCGGTTCTGGTATATCGCGCTCTTAATTGAAAGTTCTGATTCAATTGCAGGTTGGGGATTGACGTAAAAGTTATGGGGATGTATTGTGCTGATCTTGATGAGTAAGGAAATAACTCTTTCCAGGTTGCACTGCTACTGTCATAATATTCTACGGCAAAAGTCATAAAACCACCTTCACCGACAGTTGCTACTGAAAAATTAAAAGTTTCGCATTGTTTCAGTTCTGAATTTGAAACATTATAATTATTTACTTCTACAAGTGTTTGTAAATAGAAAAATTCAAATTGCGTGTTATGAGTTACTGTAATCCCATCAAAATTATAAGCAAAATTAGATTGCCAATAGCTGGAATAGGGACCTGTCATAAATGGTGCGTGTTTCTGAAAGAATCCTGAAGATCCGTTATCAACCGCTCCACTAAGACGCAAAGGGGTACTGGAAACGACTACACCATCAAGTGGACTGACACTGGAATTTTTTAAAGTATAGGAAAAGGAACCATTATTATTAACAGATGTTGAGCTTGCATTGGCATACGTTCCGTTAAACGGATAGGTATCACCGGTATTAAGATAGAAGTAAACATTGCGGCTGGAACTTGTCGATTTCTTTAAATCCCATTTTACTTTATACTTATAGGTGGTCTGTCCATTTAGTAGTTGCATGCTAAAAATAATCAAAAACAGACCTCCCGCTTTTAATGTTTTTGACAAGTTTTCATATGTAATAAATGATTCCATCAACTTAAAACTTTACAGTGAAAAAATCCATTTTAGAGGTTCTTCCATCTTTAAATGTTGCTCTGATACCATATTTGTACGTGGTATTAATTGTAATGGTCGGGTCCGGTAAAAATCGGGTCTTTCCGGTAACAATCTGGATTAATTGTAATGTATCTTTATCTGAAGCTTTATAAATTTCAAAACCGTCAACTTCGTTGTTGGCGTAGTCCCATGATAAATCGATAGTATTAGTAGTTTTATTAAGCTGGGCAAAAAATCCTTTAACAGCTGGCATTACCGAATATTTAGGAACAAATAAGGTCAATCCAGGCGAAGGGTTAGAAACTAAATTGCTTTCATCTTTAGCAAAAATGGCATATCTGTAGGTGTTTCCTTCGATAACCGTTTTATCCTGGAAATTCTCTTCTTTATTCTTTGTCTCCAAAATCAGTGTCCAGTCCTGCTGGTCATTTTCTTTTCTGTACAGTTGATGTACTGCCACATCTTCACTCTGACTGTTTACCCATTCGAGAAAAATAGATCCTTCTTTAATTGTGAAATTGGTAAAAATAGGTGAAGTAGGAGGGATCACATCCGGTTTTTTAATAATTAAAACGTCTGAGAAATCAGACATGTTATAATGATTATCGACAGCAATCACTTTGTAATAGACCTTAGGATTCAAACTTTTAATGATTACTTTATCCTGGTAGGTATTTGGCTCACTTGGACTTACAGTCAACTGGCTGAATTCTTCTTCGGCAGTATTTCCTTTGTAAATACGGTACCCAAGTAAATCTTTTTCTTTGTTAGGGTCCCAGGTTAATTTTACAACACCCAAACTGTCGATAACACCTTTTAAGCCAAGAGGTTTAGAAGGCGGAATAGAATCTACAGGCTGTACCAGCATAGGGAACGAAGTCCTGTTACTTCCTTGTTTTCCAAGAGCTGTAATAGTAAAATAGTTGGTCGACAAGAGTTTATTGTAGGTTATCGAACGATTTTTTGCCGGAATGTTTTTTAATACCTTTGTATACCCATCATCATCAGTATCAGAGCGATTCAATTCAAATCCTGTAATCTCATTATTTCCCTCTTCAGGAAAATCCCAGGTCAAAGTAACAGTGTTCTCATCTTTAAATTCCTTTACAGTAAGATGAGGAACATATTTGAGTATTGCAGTACCTTTTCCTGTGATAACTTCTGAGTAAGGACCTAATTCACCAAAAGGCGAAATTCCCTGAATTCTATAGCTATACGGTTTATTGTTGGCAATAGAATCAACGTAGAAAATTTGACTGTTACTGGTGTTTTCCTGATTTAAACTCGTATAAGGCTTATCAGTAATTCTTTCGAAATTTTTTTTATCTGTCGAACGCTCTACAAAATAATTGGCATACGTATGAGAAAGTATTTTAAAATTCCAGCTTAGCATTGTACTGCTGTCTGTAAAATGAGCCGTAAAATCCATTGGTTTTGGAAGTGGCTGATAATCTTCTAAGCCTACGAAAACTCCACCATAAGAAATAGCAATTTCTTTTTCAGGAACATTTGACAGGACACGATAAGCATATTTTTCGCCTTCTTTAACGGTTTTATCTTCGAATCCCAGACCTGCTTTTTTAGCAATTTCATAATCTCTGTCAGCTGTCAATAAAGCAAACGTAAATCTTTGTTCGTTCTCTTCCGAAAGATTAACGATATTCTCCAGTTTATCTGTTCCGGTAACCGAAAAATCTTCTCCATAAATGGCTTGTGCCACAATAGCGGCATTGTCATTCTTTTCAATTAATTTCTCCCACGTTTCTAATGGTTCCGGCTTTAATGCACTAACCAAAACTACTTTTTCAGGATTGGATAATGTCTTATTATTTCGGTTTACAGTATAACGTTCTACAGTATATCCGTAAGCATTCAGTTTTTTCCAAGCCATAGCATTGGTTACAGCCCAACGTAGTAAAATTCTATCTTTTTGCACTCTTGCTATAACCTGTATATCCGATTTTATTTCGGTTGGATTAACTTCTCCCGTGGTATTTTTCTCTTGTGCATAGTTCGTACCGGTAATAATGAAAGTAAGGAGAATTAAAAATTTAAGCTTCATGCTAATTTGTTTTATTGAATGTGAAAATTGAACTGGTACCCGCTTGTCCGCCAGGTAGCGTATAGTTTAGTCTAACATTGTAAGTGCCGTCTTTTATCATAGGAAATCTTCCGTTTATGATATAGCTGTACTTATCTTTCATAGGCTGATTCTGACCATTTAAATATTTATTGACTACTTTATACTGTATTTTTATAAAATCGTCCTTGTAATAAAATGGCTGGTTATAGCGATACGGCAACCTGTCTCTTAAATAGGAACTTTTTGGATTATTTATTAAATCAGACAGGTAAGAGGTGATTAATTCCACACCTTTAGTTGGCGGATTTCCTAATAGGCTTGTATTTCTATTTAAAGTTAAGTCTGCTTCTAATGGATATCCTTTATATATCAACGGATAAATATCATTTGTAAAATAGCTGTTGTCTAATATGGCTTCAACATTCACTAAAGGAATATTCATCGTTTTAGTATTACCAATGATTTCAACTTCTTCAAAAGGTTCAGTCGAGGCATTTTCAGCGTGTAAGGCATGAATATCTGCTTCAACAATTTCTATATAAGTCTTACGTGCTTTTTTAGCAACCATTTTCTCCTGAAAAGTATTGTATTGACTTGTATTAAAATTATACTGCAGCAATTCGACACCCTGACCGCCGGTAAGGGTTTCACCCAATTTGTTGTTTTTAACTTCTACATCAGCATTTGCCCCAAGATCTTGTTTCTCAAAGTTCTCATTCAGGTTTGTATTGGCATCTTTTGTAGTTTCAAGTGTCATTAAAGTCAAACTGTAAGGCTTGACGTTTTCTAAAACCGGTAGACCCAATATCACCCTTTTCAATGTAGCGTTGTAGCTTATAGGACCGTTAATGGTTTTAGTTCCTGTTTTATAGAATGCTTTCTGAGATTGTCCCGGTTTCAGATCAAATAAATAAGCTTGTCCTGTTTTTAGTACTACATAAGCTTCTTTACTTTCGTTTTGATATACATATTTTTGATCAAAAACAGGATAAGAATACGCAATATTGCTCACCGGAATATTGTTTGGCGCTACACCAGTACTAAAATTTCTTGTTTCGGTCTCCATAGCTACCTGCCCCTGATCTAAAATTGTTTTCCACGTACCATTAGTATACTCCTGGAAACTTACTTTCACGGTTAGCGTTAGATCTGATTTCTCAGGTAATATTTCAGCGGAATTAAAACTCAATAAATCATTCGTTTTGTTCCAGCTTAAAGTACCGATTACAGGAACTCCGCCTTTTTTGATCGTATATTCTTCCAGTTTGAGTCGATAGGTTTTAACTCCATCATCACCTTCAATGTTAAAGTTTTTGTCTACCGGCATATTAAATCCAACCTGAGGAATGGTAAAGACATCTACATCTTTTGTTCCTTGAGCAGGAGTGATATCAGCAATAGATTTTAAACCTTCTAACGGATTTGCAGATAAAAATTCACACTGTTCTCCAAATTCCAGTTTAAAGCGAAAACTACCTCTCACGGCACCTCCAAGTAAACTGAATTCGCCTGCCATATAACCGCGAATCCATACCGGATTAGGTAATTTGGCCTGTAATAAAACGGCTCCTCCACCTTTTATGATGGATATTTTCTTTCGTATAAAAAACAATTTTATATTGATTCCAAGTTCTCCCTGAAGATATGCATACGACTGACCATTAGCATACCAACCGTTTATACCAATTTGTCCGGAACCTTTACATTGTGCTTCTCCATAATCTTTAACCATAATATCAAACCCGAATCCGGCTTGAAAATTAGCGTAAAACATTAAAAAACTTAAGTTTCCGGTTTTGAGACTAAAATCAGAACCAAATGCAAATCCTTTTCCTGAGGCTATACTGTTTTCGTCCCGCATATAATCCAATTTGGAGATGTCTACTCTTAAAAGCTGAGCAACAATTGCTGGTGGGGGTGGACTGGCAGGAATATCATCTCCAAGCATAAAATAACCTCCAGCTTCGACTTCTACAGGTCCAATGGTCATTTTTAACCCTAATCTATCTTGAGGAGTTCCCATGCGAACATACCACTTGTCTGGAGCAAAATGTAGTACTGCCCATCCTGCTCTATTTTTAGATGCTCTTCCTTTTATGATACCACCGGCAACATCTACATAGAGATCAAATGTTCCGTGTAAAGTTTTAGTGGTAAAATCATATTCGATTGCAGCATATGCATTAAGTCCTGCTTGACCAGATACCCGGTCTGGATAGACTTCTTTTGATGCTTCAATTAAATTACTTTCTTTTAATTTGTCTAAAGTTTCCTTAGGATAAGTACCTTCTTTTAAACTTACTTGTCGAAGATTTTGTTTCAAAGAACTTAAAGGAGTTTTGAATCCGAATTCTTGCATGACATGGCCTTCACCGTAAATACTGATTCTATTTATACCTCCATGATCGTTAAATGCAATTTCAAAACCTGCACCTCCCCAAAAAGCATTTGGACTTGCAGCATTGGCAAAATGAATCATAGCTTTTATTCCTAAGGAAGATGCCTCATCTGGAACATATTGAACTCCAGATGCTGTGAAGGTAGAGCTGAAACCTTCTTTTTTCATATTATAATAGGCACCTCCACCAAAACCTTTAATGACAAATGCACTGCAAGGAATATTTAAACCATCAACCATGGCATCTACATACCAATACCTAAAAGTTGACATTTTGCCAAAAATAGCATTAGCTTCTACAATTATCCCACCTTTGAATTCTGCTTTTAAATTTCCTTTAAAGCCCTTACCATAAACAGGATCATTATCCATTATGTTAATGCTTCCTTCAAATTTTGCTCCTCCAATATCTGCCGCAAGATCTATTCTTTGAAATTTCACATAATCAAACTTCCATTTTTTTATCCCACTTTTTTCGTTGAATCTTCCAACTAGATCAAATTTGGTTCTTCCGTTAAATTGACCTTCCATTAAATTAATTGATAAATCAACTCTTAATGCTGCCGAATTATCATCGGCAATTAATGCAATTTCATGTATAGTGATAGGGAAATTTGCAACTTTTGACGATTTAGGAGCTTCATCAAAATTGTTTTTATAACCAAAATAATCCGCTTTAATAATTGGAGTTACAGTTTGTAGTTGTAAATTTTGAAATATGACTCCATCAAAAAACACAATTTTTTTTGTATCATCAGTCTCCGTTTTTGACGTTTCTTTAGGATCGGTCGTGACGTTTTTCATGTCATAAAGCGGACCTGAACTTGCACCATTTTCATACATGTAGGTGGTTACCGGAGCTCTGGGGTCTTTTTCTTTACTTTGTTCAACTTCACTAGGCTCTGAAAGACCTACGGCAATTGTAATATTTCCATTTAATAATGCTTTAGGTAAAAATTTTCCGTCTTTTACCTTTAATTCAACATAGGAACCTTTTTCTATATTTGCAGTTGCTTTAAAAATTTGAAAACAGAGCTTTTTATTTACATCAGCTCTTAATAAATATTCATGATCTATCGGGTTAATACTAGCAGTGTAATCCAGCGCAATATTAGCTCCAGCTGCGCATTTTTTGTCAGGATCAGAGATTGGCAGTACAATAGATCCGCCAAACCCACCAGAAACCAATGTATTTGCTTTAAAACCTAAATTAATACTATTAACAGAGAAAGACCATCCGCTAGCAGAACCCTCGTTAAGATCTAAGATATTAGTTCCTGTAAAAGTACCCGAAACTCCCATTCCGTCAATTAGTAAATCTTTGGCCGAAAAAGAGATTCTTTTACTACTTCCCGCTATTTGAAATTCTTCAGGTAAAGTTATATCTACAGTATTTGCATACAAACCTCTCCATAATTGTTCGTTGCCCGGAACCAAATAATCAGTTTGATAATTTGGAGGCCAATTTATTTTATCAGGATTTCGAATATCACTTAAATCTATTTTAGCATTCTTAATTTCGAAGATTAATCCGTTAAATGTGCTGATCTGAAATTTGGGCAAGGAAAGTTCTATAAGAATGTCATTCCAGTTAGAAGCGCTGGTCTGAAAAGAGCCTATTACAGATTTATCAGGGATTACATTATTATCTACATCTACGGGTTTTATGATTTTTTGCGAAAATTGGACATCTGCCGCTATTCCAAGTTCCTTAAATCCACTACAATCAATTTTTACGTAAGTTTTGTTTTCGATATTACCAGTGGCCATATCCATTCCACCTTTTAAAACCAATAAAGCTTGATTTCCTAATATTTTAAGTGGAACATCACCTAATAAAACTAAATTGGTATCACCAATTAAGCCGCCTTTATGCGAAAGTTTAATATTATTTGCACCAAAAAAGAGTTGTTCTTGCTTTCCTGCAGCATTTATTTGAGGCAAAATAATTCTAACAAAGGCCGTTAGTTCAGTATATTCAGGAGTAAACTTTGCATTACTGATACCCAACATGTATTGTATACCGTTAATAGTTTTTTTAACTCCAATAGGAAGGCTTGCAAGATTTTTAGGCTCTAAAAAGTCTATAATATTGTTATTAAGGTCAATTTCCTTAAATAGCTCAATTGCTTTGTTTAGGTTTTTGTTTGTTGGATCTGCAACAGGAAAGTTTTTCTTAATATAAGCTTCCGTAAATTGATATTCTTCATTTTTAGGATAATGAGAGAAATTACTGGATTTCTTTTGAGAACTTAATGTTATAGGATTGTTTTTCTTAACATTACTAATGGTATCCGTATAAGTATTAGAAAAACTATTAAAGCTGATAAGGAATAAAACTAAACTGAATATGAAAGAGGGAAACTTAGGAGTATTTTTTTTCAATTTTTTAGTAGGTTTGGTTTGGTATTATTTTGATTATATATGAATTAACGGGGCTTAAAACACATATTTTGGGGCGTCCAAATATATATAATTTTTAACAAGAAAAGAATTATTTGCAAAATGTTATAATAATTCTTTCAGAATAGCGTTTGTTGATTTTTTGCCAAACTTAAACATTCTGATATTTTATTCTTTACGGGTTTCCTCATTTGTCAAAAAAAAGCTCCAGATTTCTCTGAAGCTTAGTTTATTAATTTTAAAAGTAAGATTACTCTTCTTTGATAGTATAATAAACTTCCATTCAAAAACTAAAAAACTGAGTTCCATTCTATCATTGCGTTTATTAATAATAGCTAAGAATGTTGGTATTGCTGCTGTCAGATGCAGTTCCTATAAAAATCGCGATTTCGTAATAAAAACTAAAATTTAGTTTAGAATAATGATGTTAAAAAGAAAACTATTTTTCAAAAAAAAGCCTCCTGAATTTGATTCTTAGAAGGCTTTTTTAAGTTTATAATTTATATGTTTTTAGCTGATAACGCTAAGAACTACAAATAAAATTACCAAAACGATAACTGCGTATCTTGTGTATTTTGATGTTTGCATAGAAGTATATTTTAAATTAATTATTTGCTGAGATTAACAAATATAACAGTTTATTTTAATTAGCCTATATTCTTTTAAATTAATATCTGAGTCTATGATTTACTTTATTAAGATGATATAAAAAAGAGTAAAATGATGTCATAAAAAAAGCCCTGAAAAATTTCAGGACTTTTTGATATTTCTAAAAAAGAGAATATTATGCTTCTTGCATAGTATGATAAACGTTCATAACGTCATCATCTTCTTCAATTTTTTCGATTAGTTTTTCAACGTCAGCGATTTGAGCTTCAGTAAGTTCTTTGGTGATTTGCGGAATACGCTCAAAACCAGAAGATAAAATCTCAAGACCTCTGTTTTCTAATTCTTTTTGTAGAGCACCAAAGCTTCCAAAAGGCGCATAGATTAAGATTCCGTCTTCGTCCTCAAAAACTTCTTCGGCACCAAAATCAATTAGTTCCAACTCTAATTCTTCAGGATCAAGATCACCTTTTGCAATTCTGAAATTACAAGTATGGTCAAACATAAACTCAACAGAACCCTGAGTTCCCATTGTACCGTTGCATTTATTAAAATAGCTGCGAATGTTGGCTACAGTTCTATTATTGTTGTCAGAGGCAGTTTCAATCAAAATCGCAATTCCGTGAGGAGCATATCCTTCAAACAAAATCTCTTTATAGTTGGCAGTATCTTTATTACTTGCATTTTTTATCGCGCGCTCTACATTGTCCTTAGGCATGTTAGCGGCTTTTGCATTTTGTATTACAGCTCTTAATCTAGAATTGGCGTCAGGGTTAGGACCGCCTTCTTTAACAGCCATAACGATGTCTTTACCAATTCTGGTAAATGTTTTGGCCATTGCTGACCAACGTTTCATTTTTCTTCCTTTTCTAAATTCGAACGCTCTTCCCATTTCTAATTTTTAGTTTTGAGATGCAAAAATACGGTTATTCCTTTTTTTAGCAAAATCAATTGTATTCTTTTTTAAATTATGTTTTGCGAATAATTTAACCGCTAAGATCGCTAAGATTTACGCTAAGCTCGCAAAGGTTTTAAAGATTAATCTTAGATAACGTCAACAAGTTTTATCCATAATATCATTTTCAAAGTAGAAGACTTTGAAAATGTGATAAAATCTAAAATCTACTTCGCCCCATTAAACTCATTAATAACATTCACCGCTTCATTCAGGTACGGATTTGTTTTTAGATTATTAATCTGGTATTGATTTATGGTTTTATCATTAGGATAAGCGCCTAACAAAAACTGATTCACGGTAGAGTTATAAACGTCTAACGGATTATTTTCATCATTAAACGTATTGATTTCTTTCCAAAGAGAATTTACAGTTTTTTTCTGTTTAAAAACCGCATCCAAAGTCATCGGAATCTCTGCTTTTGGCGTATTAACAAGCTGATCAATTTTAAGATTTATCTTTTTTATATTATTAAAAAAGTAATTATCAGCCAATCGGTTCGTACTATTTTTTGCCAGTTTATCGATCAGAGCCCTTTTTACGTACGGTCTAAATTTTAAAGAGGTTTGAATACTATCATTTTTAATAGCCGTCGGGAAATCGCTTTCTTTTTGATAAACACCTTCGTAAAATTCAGGCAAAACTACATCAGGTTTTACTCCAATATATTGATGACTTTTACCTGTAACCCGGTAAAACTTGTTTATCGTAATTTTTAGAAAGTCGGTGTTTTTAGTTTCGTCAAGCGAAAGTATCGTCTGCATAGTAGCTTTCCCAAGCGTATTGCTGCCTAACAATAAAGCACGATTATAATCCTGCATTATAGAGGAGAAAAATTCGCTTGCCGAAGCCGTGTTACTATTCACCAAAATCACAATTGGCCCTTTATAAATCAAACCTTTATAAGGATCATTTATGACCGATGTACCTTGTTTGTTATCTACAACAATCGAAAGCGGACCGTAATCTATAAACATTCCGGCTAGTTTTATGGCTTCTTCCATAGATCCTCCGCCGTTGTCAATTAAATCAATTACAAGGCCTTTTATATTATCCCTTTCTAGTTTTATCACTTCGCGAGCCACATCATCAGCACAACCTTTTCGACTGTTACCATCCAAATCAGCATAAAAACTCGGGATTTTGATGTAGCCAATTTTACTGTCTTTACCAATAATAAAACTGAAAACCGAATTATCTTCATCCTTCATTACCTGCTTTTCGATATAAACATCAAAGCTTTTACCCGAATTTCGCTTTAGCGTAAGCGTAATACTTTTATTTGATTCTGATAAGATCATTGTCGAAATAGATTCTAACGAAGCACATGAAACCTGCAGCGATTCTTTTTGATTGGATATCGAAACAATCTGATCGCCTTTTTTTATTTGCCCTGTCTGATATGCCGGGCCATTAGGATCAAGTTCAGCTATAATAATTTCATTTTTTTCGTTTAGGCTCACAGTCATCCCAAGAGACAAATGTTCTTTTGATAACGATGCAACAAAACTCGTTTTAGAATCATCACTAAAATAAGCCGTATGCGGATCAAAATAAGTACAAAAGTAATTGTAGAGCTTTTCTTCCTGTTTCGTATTGGTTTCTAAAAGTGTGTTTATTCTGCAAATTTCATTTGCAACAATCAGGTTTTTAGACTTTAATTCAATCGACTTAAAATTAGTTTTAAGAGAATCTAAATTATCACTGGATTCAGCAATTTCGTCCAGAATCTGATAACGGATTTTTTTAGACCATACTTTTTCGAGATCTTCTTTTTTAAGGTAAAAAGCAAAGGATTTTTTATAAAACCTGATGGTGTCTTTTTTAGTATAATCCATCGGTTCTTTTTGAATTTTTTCGAGAACAGTTTTCGTTCTCAAAAGTCCCTTTTTATATACAGATGTAATATCGGCTAAAAAATCACAATGATCGCTCAGGATAAGGTCATCCAGATTGGTACGATATTTATCGGCTAATTCGTCATATTCAGACTTGTAAAAGATGTTTCTCGAAGGATCTAATTCATTAATTAAATTATCAAAAACAAAAACCGACAAACTATCATCTACCAGTTTGGGTCTAATATGTTCTTCCTGAATAAGGGCATTTATTTTGTTTAGTATTTCACATGTATTGTCACTATTTTGACTAAATAGAACATTGGTAACCAGCATCAATACTAATAATATTTTTTTCATAAATCGAAAATCTTCGTTTAGACTAAAATTACACTTTATTTTTTGATAAAAAGTTACAATTTTTCTAAAATTTCTTACATCACAATAATTTGTTTTTAATAGGCGATTTTCAAATCACTAAAAAAAACAGCCACAAATTCATGAATTATTTGATAGCGTTTAAATAAAAAATTCATGAGTTCGTGCCAAAAAAAAATGCGCTACTTTTAAGTAACGCATTTCTAAAATTTTATATTAAAAACTATTTCTTATAAAAAGGTAATTTTACCACTTTAGCCGGAACATCATTTTTTCTGATTCTAATAAAAACATCGCTGTCAACAGCACTGTTGTTTACCGTAACATATCCTAAACCAATACCTTTATTCATAGAAGGCGACATTGTTCCCGAAGTTACAATACCAATTACTTGGCCAGCTGCATCAACAATTTCATAATCATGTCTTGGCACCGCACGTTCCTGCATTTCAAAAGCTACTAATTTTCTTGTAACACCAGCTTCTTTTTGTTTTTTCAAACCTTCAGAATTGGTAAAATCTTTAGTAAACTTAGTAATCCATCCCAATCCTGCTTCGAGCGGAGAAGTCGAGTCATTAATGTCATTTCCGTACAAACAGAAACCCATTTCAAGACGCAAAGTATCACGAGCCGCTAATCCAATTGGCTTAATACCAAAAGCTGCACCAGCCTCAAAAACTTTATTCCAGATCGCTTCAGCATCTTCATTTTTGCAGTAAATTTCAAATCCACCAGAACCAGTATAACCAGTTGCAGAGATAATTACATCATTAAAACCAGCAAAATCAGCCACTTCAAAGTGATAATAAGCAATCGCCGATAAATCTATAGACGACAGAGGTTGCATAGCTTCAACCGCTTTTGGCCCCTGAATTGCTAATAAAGAGTAATCATCAGATAGGTTTTTCATATCAACACCCAAATCATTGTGCGATGAAATCCAGTTCCAGTCCTTGTCAATATTCGAAGCATTTACAACCAATAAATACTCATCCTCTTTCATTTTATACACAATCAAATCATCTACGATTCCGCCTTCATTGTTTGGCAAACAAGAATATTGCGCTCTACCAATCGTCAAAGTCGAAGCATCATTCGAAGTTACTTTCTGAATCAAAGCCAAAGCATTTGGCCCCGTCAACAAAAATTCACCCATATGCGAAACGTCAAAAACGCCCACACCAGTACGAACCGTTTCGTGTTCAGCGTTAATTCCCTCATAAGTAATAGGCATATTATAACCCGCAAAAGGAAGCATTTTCGCTCCCAAACTCTCATGTATGTGCGTAAGCGCAGTATTTTTCATTGTGTTGTTTTATAAAATAGTGTCGCAAATTTATTCAAAAAATATATAAAAATGATAGTCTAAATTATAAATTTCGCAATAATTAGGAGCAATTTCCTGCTATCCGCTATATCTTTTGTTTTTTAAATAAAAAAACAAAAGGATGCCGCTTCTATCAGGGCTAGGAATTTTAGGAAACGAGAAATACTTTCTTCTTCAAATTTTATGTAACTTTAATCATCTAATTTTTTATTGTCAATGAAATTAAGATAAAATATACGGGCATCATCAAATTAAAAATCCGTTTTTATCCGCGTTTTTACGAAGTAAATCCGTTTTATCAGCGTTAGAATTAACCTACATTCATAGATAATTAAAAATATTACAATAGATAAATAAGCCCAATGAAAGATCCGCTTTTAATCACCAAAGAAGAAATTCTAAAATTCTACAAGCCCGTAAATCCTCATACGCACAAAGGACTTCAGGGCCACGCAGTGATTATTGCCGGAAGTTACGGCAAAATAGGAGCGGCAGTTTTGGCATCAAAATCCTGCCTAAAATCCGGTTGCGGACTCGTAACTACTTTTACACCAAAATGTGGCTATCAAATCCTTCAAATCTCAATTCCCGAAGTGATGGTTGTCACCGATGAAAATGCCAATTTTATCACCAATATTCATTTTCCTATTCAGCCACAAGCCATCGCAATTGGCCCCGGAATAGGGAAGGAGCTGGGCACACAAAAAGCCTTATTCGAATTTTTAAGAATCAACAAAGTACCTTTGGTACTCGATGCCGACGCGCTAAACATCCTCGCCGAGAATCAATCCTGGTTAGCATTAGTTCCCGAAAACACAATTCTTACACCACATCCAAAAGAACTCGAACGTTTAATAGGCAAATGGAATTCAGAATCCGAAAAATTTCAAAAAACAATCGCTTTCTCCGAAAAATATAAGCTGATCATCGTCATGAAAGGCGCACCAACCTACATCATCAATAAAACTGAAATCTACGAAAACACCACCGGAAATGCAGCCTTAGCCACCGCAGGAAGCGGCGACACCCTAACCGGAATCATCACAAGTTTTGTAGCGCAAGGCTACGAACCCAGATATGCTGTAAAACTGGGCGTTTATCTTCATGGCCTAACAGCCGATATTGCGTTACCACAAACAGGATATCAATCTTTTATTGCTTCTGATATTATTGAAAATCTTGGTAAAGCATTTTTGAGCTTGGGAACTTAAAAATTTAACCGCAAAGTTCGCTAAGATTTACGCAAGGTTCGCAAAGATTTTTTGTTGTAGCTTGTTGCATTCAGCTTGTCAGGCTGAGCGAAGTCGAAGCCCACGTTCCAATTGGCAAATCCTTCGACTTCGCTCAGGATGACATAAAATGAGAGTAAATCTGCAAAATCTGCGTGAACAAGAAAAAAATCTAAAATCTACCTTCTACAATCTAAAATCAAAAAAACGTAAGTTTGTAATATCAAAGATTAGAAACTTAGCAACTCAGTTTCTTAGCATCTTTGAATCTTTAAAAAAATGAAAAACAATTTCGATCTTAGAACGGTAAACGTTACCCGATATATAACGCCTTTGCGCGAAGGCGGTTCTTTACCAGCTTTGGCAGAAGCCGATGACGATTTTAAATACGTCCTAAAATTTAGAGGAGCCGGTCACGGCGTAAAAGCCCTAATAGCCGAACTAGTAGGCGGACAAATAGCAAAAGCCCTTAAATTACAATTACCCGAATTGGTTTTTGCTAATCTCGATGAAGCTTTTGGCAGAAACGAAGGCGACGAAGAAATTCAGGATTTACTGCAAGGGAGCCAAGGATTAAATCTGGCACTTCATTTTTTATCCGGTGCTATTACATTCGATCCTGTTGTAACGACTGTAGACCCAAAACTGGCTTCACAAATTGTTTGGCTGGATGCTTATATTACCAATGTCGATCGTACGTTTAGAAATACCAATATGCTGATTTGGCATAAAGAATTATGGCTTATTGATCACGGTGCATGTTTGTATTTTCATCATTCCTGGAACAATTGGGAACAACACGCCAAAAGCCCTTTTGCATTGATAAAAGACCACGTTTTATTGCCCCAAGCCTCACTTTTGAAAGAAGTTGACGCCGAATATAAAGCACTTTTAACACCCGAAATTCTGGTAGATATTGTAAATACAATTCCAGAAGAGTGGCTGCAATGGGAAGACACAGACGAAACTCCCGAAGCTTTGCGAAATGTATATTTACAGTTTTTGCAAACAAGATTAAATAATTCCGAAATCTTTGTAAATCAGGCTCAAAATGCAAGATAGTCACTTATATGAGTATGCCGTAATTCGTGTTGTGCCAAGAGTAGAACGCGAAGAATTCCTGAATATCGGAATCATTTTGTTTTGTAAAAGAGCCAAATTTATAAAAGTATTGCATCACATAAACGATGCTAAAATCGAAGCCTTATCAAACGATTTTGATATCGAACAATTGCATTGTAACATAATAGCATTAGAAAAAATAGTAAACGGAACCAAAGACAGCGGCCCAATAGGAGCGATGGATATTCCCGAACGTTTTCGCTGGCTAACCGCTATTCGTAGTTCAGCGATTCAAACTTCCAGACCGCATTCAGGATTATCTCAGGATTTAGAAAAAACGATTCAGCGTTTGTTTGAAGAGTTAGTTCTTTAAAAGAAAGGTTCTAAGATGCTGAGGGGCTAAGGTTCTAAGGTTTTCTGTAGAGACGCACAGCAGTGCGTCTAACTGTCGTTTTAAAAAAAATCTCGCAAAGACACAAAGGCGCAAAGAATATAAAACTTTGCGCCTTTGTGACTTGGCGAGATAAAAAAGATAAAGCTTAGCGAACCTTGCGTAAAACCCTTGCGTTCTTTGCGGTTAAACTTTACAGTTAAATTTAACGCAAAATAAAAAAAAACATCCTCTGCAAGAATTTAAACTTACAGAGGATGAAAAACTAAACTAACTCATATTTTTTTTCTGCTCGTCATCAATTAAAACGATCCGCAGATGTTTCCGCCTAAAGTAGCTCCTGCATTTGCAGAAACATCAGCTTTCACAGCCGTTTTATCCAGTTTTACGATTGAATAAGGAGGAGTGAAAGCAGTTTTGCTTCCTGCTTGATTTCCAGATGTATTAGTGAAAACATTATCAACTGCTGTAACAGCTGTATAACCTGTCATCAAATCAATAGGAGTTTTTACACCTTCAAAAACATTTGCTTCAACACGAATATCAGCTTCAAAACCTGCAGCGATACATTTATTACTTACAGTACTGTTAAAGAAACTGTTTACGATATGTACTTTTCCAAAACGTACTCTTGGCATTCTTTCCTTACATCCCGGAGCCCACCAGCAACGAGCAAAAGTAATTCTTAGTTTTCCACGATCTCCTGTAGCGCCATCGCTTGAACCAATTAAGTTAGAATATCTGTGATCATCAGATCCTCCTGAACCTCCGGCTTTTGGTGGTTTCAGGTAATGAAATTTAGAATAAGTAACCGAAATATAATCTGATTTGTTTTTGATGTCAAAGTTTCCGTCAACACCATCTCTAAATTCGCAGTGATCCACCCATACGTTTGTACATTCGTCAAGAATAGCATTATCCCAACCGTCAGTATCGTAAGCACCAGGTCCTTCAAAAATAAGATTTCTGATAATGATGTTCTTACATCTTTTGATGTTGATAATACCAGATGCATCTTTAGTTTGATTAGTCGAAACTAATTTTGCACCATTCGTACCATAAATAGTTTTACCTGTTTGATCCTGAAATGACAATCTTGTTGTAACAGTAATGGTACCTGTAACTTTGATCACTTTTACAGAACTGTTTTCAATTGCAGATTTCAATTGAGCATACGTTGTAACATTTGTTTCAGCAGCAGTTCCTCCACCAGTTACACTTCCGTTTTGAGAAGCCCATCCCGGAACCTGAGCACAGTTTCCAATTTTTGCGGTTACACTACCAGATACAGGTGTAGTAGTTTCAATACTAGCATTTTCGTCAGTTGCAGACGAAGCAATTTCTTCGTTGTTACAGGCTGTAAAACCTAAAATCAGTGTAAGTAAGAACACTGACATTGTTGATTTAATTTTCATAATAATAAATTTGGGGGTTTATATAATTTAACACTGCAAAACTGACTATAAATATTTGCTAAAAAGTTGAACAAGTTCAATATTTTGAAAATAAATCGGTTAAAAGTGTTTTTTTAACAGTTGTTAATTTACAAAAATGCATAAAAAGGGTACTTTTACGTAATCGATTACATTATTTTTCATTCATTCACCTACTTACGCCCCTGAGTAAGAATAAAAGTAAAAAACCACATGTATAAAAACCTACGATTAAGTATTGAACGCAAAATTCCGTTAACAGATCAAGAATGGAATTTTATTGTTGAAAAAGCCGAGTTCATAAAACTCAAGAAGAATGAATTTTTACAGATTCAGAATTCTAATAGTTCCTACGAAGGCTTTATTTTAAAAGGTGCTTTCAAAACCTATATTTTGAATGATAATGGTACCGAAAGTGTAATTTTCTTTTCGTTCGAAAACGAATGGATGTGTGACCTCGAAAGTTTCTACCATCAAAAGCCTACAACCTACAACATCAAGGCAATTGAAGACAGTGAAATCCTGGTGATTAACAAAACAAACAAAGCAATTTTATTTGATCAAGTACCCAAGCTAATCCAGTTTCACATCATTATGGTCGAAAAAGCCAATATTGCCATTCAGCAAAGACTTATAGATGTCTTAAACAAAACCTCGAAGCAGAGGTATCTGGAGTTTATTGAGAAACATCCACAAAAAGCAGATAAAATCAATAACAGAAATTTATCTTCTTATCTTGGAGTCTCGCACGAGTTTTTATCGAAGATTAAAAAGAGGTGCTAAGGTTCTGAGTTGCTAAGATTCTAAGGTTTAAAAAAAAATCTCGTAAAGACGCGAAGGCGCAAAGAAAATAAAACTTTGCAACTTCGCGTCTTTGCGAGATTAAAAAAACTTTGCAGCTAAATTAAAAATCCAATATTCCTAAGAGGCATTCATTAGAAAAATGAAGAATTATATTTTCCTTTTCTGGATTTTCAATGACTAACAGATCATAAGGATTTAGATCGTATGCTGTCTCATTAATTTTAATAACCATTGTTTGTAAAGAAAATAGAATTATTATTTGAGCATTATAATGCTGATTACTGTTCGTGATTTTTAGTTTATGATGACTTATTTTTTCAGAAACCATCCAGTTAAAATCAATACCTTTTGTATAAGAAGTCACTTCATCATCCGAATTAAATTCCATGATTTGATATTTCTCATATTTTTTTTTCTCTTTGTTTACCTCAATATCCAGAGCGTTATCAAGCATAACCAAATAGCGATAATAACCCTTAAATTTGGTAAATTCTGAAGGAACTTTTTCTATTGTAGCACTGCTTATTCTAAATGCAAAATCTCTATCAGCATAGCTTGCTGTTTCCGGATAGACCATATATTCATAGGTCAATCCGCCACTCCAAATAGAGGCTTTGCTATCTTTTTTAGGCAAGAAGCTTATTTTCATTATGCTATTATTTTTAAATAAGAAATCAAATACGCTAACCTTTTAATAATTCATTCAGTCCCGATTTTAAAAAAAGGTAGTGGCTTTGTGCCTTCGTGGCAAAACCTTTTAAATCTTCTTCTCTAAATAGATAAACTCCAAAGGCTTATCAGAAATATTAATATGAATATCGCTTGAAGGAAAAGCTTCTCTCTTGCCAGTATCCTCATAACCATGACGTTTGTACCAGGCAATAAGTTCTGCACGAACCGAAACAACCGTCATACTAAGAGTAGACAATCCTAAAGATTTAGCATGATTTTCGGCTTCAGCCAACATCTTTTTCCCTATTCCGCTATTTTGCAACTCAGGAGAAACCGTCAACATTCCCACATACAATTGATGCTCTTTTTCCACCAATAAAACCGACCCAATAATTTGATCGTTCTCAGTAAATTTCAGAAATGTATTTTTAGAATCTAAAATAATTGCGGTTAATTCTTCTTCGGTGGTTCTTTTTCCTTCTAATAAATGAGCTTCTGTAGTCCAGCCTTTTTTAGAAGTTTCTCCTCTGTAGGCTGAGTTTATTAATATGTTTAATGATGGAATATCTTGTAATGTTGCTTTTGAGATCATGTTTATATTATGCGGTTTTTAATATTTGAATAGCCTCCTGCTTTAGCTGGAGGAACAAAATTATGATATTTAGGATTGGCTTTAGCCGAAATTGTAGTAAGTTATTTTGTTTTTCTATTGATTAAATAACAATAAGTAAAATGAGCTGCTAAAACTAAAGTCATTCCAGTGTTCCAATAGATATGAAAGTAATCAAAGTAGTAGTAAAAGTCACAATAATTTTGAATAGCTTCTTCCGGTAAACGAAAATAAAGAGGAAAGACAATTAAAAAAAGCGATAGAAATATTGATAGAATTATAAAACGGCCATATTTAATTTTAAAGTGATCCGCAATGCCATAACATAGCATTTGAATAATTAATATTATAAGAAAAAACTTCTCCATGATTTAAATTTTATTGACAAAGCAAGTGCATTCTCTACTAAATAAAGCAATTAAAAAGAAGGTTTAATTAATGTAGAAATACGCTGTATTTTCTAAAATTTTATTTTCTTTAGTTTGAAAAAGCACATTTTCGCTTATTTTTTCTTTATCAATGTAAATTTTTCCTTGTTTAAATTGACCAGATATGTTTATTTTTCCAAACTTATTATTATCAAGAAATATGATACTGTCATTTATTTTGTAATTTCCATAATGATGAGTTCGTCCTCCCCAGCTTCCACTTTTAATGATATATTTTCCATCTTCTTTTAAGTCGATAATTAATCCATTTCCGCTGGCGTGAATGTATGTTTTAGAATTTTCTAAATTTTCATAATAGAGATAAAGCCCTAAAGTAAAAAGGATAATGAAAGAAGCTAAAAAAGTTGGAAGTAAATTATAAATGTTTTTATGCTTTTTGAAAATTTTAAAATTTTCAGGAATTACATTTGATAATAAGATAATTTCTAAAACGCCTAAAATGATGTAGAAAAAAGGAGCAAAGAGATTATCTGCCTGATATGATCTGTAAAGGATAAAAATAAATAATCCTCCCACAATAGTAAGTTGAATTATTCTTTTAGTCTGTTTTTTCTCTGCCATTAGATTATTTGCTTCTTTGAGATTCAAACCAAATTAATTGATTTTTAATTCTTTCGATAATATCTAAATCATGGTCACTGTGAATATCTCTCAAATTATAATTGGGATTTCGAGGATCAGTAGTTTCCTGAAATTGATTAACGCCTAAATTAAAAAGAGCTTGCCCAAATCTTAAACTTGGATTTTTTTCTAAATATTCTTCTAATAAATCAAGTATGATCCTATGTTCTTTTTTCATTTAAAATTAATTTTCCAAATTCTCAAAAAATTGTATTGGGTCAGCAATAAATTTCATTGCATTTGAATTTTTCAAACTCGCCATAATATATTGCATTTCTGGTTTAAAAATTTCTCCTTTTAAATCAATCAAAACAAATTGATTTTTTTTACTGAGATTTAAAATTGCTTGCAGAACAGTAGTAATATTGGATGCTTTTCTTAAGTCAATTCGAAACTGAAATTCTTCAATTTTGGTTTTATCATCACTCAAACAAATGCAGGCATCATTATCTTCATCGTTATTTCCGTTTCCTTTCCAATTCAAATAAGTTTCATTGCCCCAGTTTGCTTTTGGAATAATTTGATCAAGTTCAGAAATAATCGAAGGAATATCACCTTCAAAATTTTTCCAAAAAGAATTTGTCTCGGGTAAAAATTCTGTTTTATTATTTTTAAAAATGCATTGATAATTATTATCGATGGATTTTTCAGGAACTACGATTAAAAGGTATTGCCAAATTGCCATTTTTATTTTTTAGAATTGATTTCTGTAAATAAGTGATAAACCTCTCTTTAATAAGGTTAATTTTAAAAATATAAAAATACTAAATAGTCAATAAGTCTTTAGTTTTTAATAATAAAAAAAAGCTACAATTTAGAGTTGTAGCTTTTTGTTTCATCGCTTATTCGTATGAATATAAAGTTTTTGTGACAATAGGTTTTGCCTCAGGATAAAGAATATTGGTTTGTGTACGTTTTGATTCGGTTAAATAACCATCTGCATCATAAACATATTCATAATCATATTTAATTTCATATTCTGTTTCGCCTCCGGATACAGCTTTCTCTTTCCAGTCTATTATATGCATCCAATTATAGATATAACATCTAAAAATAGGTTCACTAGAATAAATACCTGCTTTTGTGTAATCTACAGTAAGGTCATAAGTTATAGTACTGATTTTATCCTTGTACTCATATTCTTGATTAGGAGCGCCTTCTATAAGTGTGGCAAAATTTTTCTGAGTCTGAACAATATCGACATGTACTTTATTACCAACATAACTGTATAAATAGGTAATAGATTGCGGATTAGTAACTTCGACAACCGAATAATCACCATTAGATTCCAAATGATTAATTTCTTGGATATAAGTACCGTTTTCTACTTCTTTGATATCTCTTCCAATTTCGTCATAAAAAATATCAGTTACTGTTCCGTTCGGTGCTGTTACTTTCGAAATGAAACCGCCGCTATTAATTTCTGCTACAATATCAGCATAATATGTACTGGTTACCTGATTGGCAGCATTGAAATTAAACTTGGTAATATTTTTGTAAAACTCGTTATTGGTAAATCTGTCTACAGAATGCAAACGTCCATTAGAATCGTATGTATAGCGATTGTCTGTAATATTGCTTCGAACTTCATTTCCTTGCAGATCTTTTGTAATTCTAAAACTGAATTCTTTTACAAGACGTTTGCCAGTAGTTTCGGCCGATTTTCCGGTACTTTTTCCTGCTTTACTTTTTGGAATCAATTGTATAGCTGGTTTAAAAACTTCCTGATTGGGTAATCTAGGATCAGCTGCTTCTGGTTCTGCTGTTGTGTTTTCCTCACTTGCACAACTAATAAATAATAGTGTTGTAAAAGCAAGAAATGTTCTTAAAATAGTTTTCTTCATTTTTAGTTTTGGGTTTAGTTATTTGGATGTTTTAATATCCATATTGGTTGTGTAAAGGTCTATTTTATTTTTATCTTTTTTTTACGGCTTCACGTAAAATTTTAATGATTTTTTGAGGGAAGTTTTTAGGATTAAATGTATGCTATAGTTTAAAACTAATATAAAATGGATTTCGCCTAATCTTTAATTTTTTTGCTAAAGCCGAATTTGTCAATTTATATAATTATGAAAAGAGTATCTTACAAAAACGACTTGTTTTTTACCTAAATTTATTTTCGTTTAAGAATTTTAAATATCTTTGAATTATGAGTACAGCAATAAAACCAAAACATATCGGCAGAAATATAAGCCGTATCAGAGAGCTTAAAGATATGAAACAGGAGGCTTTGGCACAGGCTATAGGAACAAATCAGCAAGCTATTTCGGCTATTGAAAACAGCGAAACTGTAGACGAACAAAAACTAATTGAGATTGCAAAAGCTCTGGAAGTTTCTGTTGAAGCAATTAAAAACTTTTCGGAAGAAGCAGTTTTTAATATTATTGGAAATACTTTTCAAGATCACGGTAGTATTCCTATTATTACAACGGGTGATTACAATTGTACTTTTAATCCTTTAGATAAAGTAGTTGAACTTTACGAACGTTTGGTGCAAGCTGAAAAAGATAAAGTTGAATATTTAGAGAAATTATTGAACGGGAAATAATGTTTTTATTACAAGAATAAAAAAAGAGATCATAATTATGATCTCTTTTTTGTTTGTGTTCATTAACGGAAGATACTCACTCTAGCGGGGGATTAAATAATTTGGTTAAAATTTTTTGTATTATACTAGAATCAACTTGGGTTGTTTTAAAAAACATATTATCTGATAGGTTTTCAGTACCTACAATTATTGGATTTGGCGCTTGATGATTTTCATTAAATACAATTGTGGCAGTCATTTCTTCAAAATTAGAAGGATATCCTTTATGAAATGTATTTAGTTCAATTTTATATAATTCGTTTTGTTTAATAATTTCTTTATTAGATTTTATCAGATTTAAAAAAGAATCTGTTTTTTTTAAAATTCGGTTATCATTTAAATATTCACCTTTGTATATGTAATGTTTTTCGTAATCTTCACTATAATCTATTTTTTCAGAATATACTTCATTGACGATTTGACCTTTTATTACAAAACTATTGATTTCATAATAATGTGTGTGTATGTCTAATTCTGTGGCTATCTTGTGAAACTCTGAATCCCAAATATGTAATCTAATAATTTCATCAGAATTTTTAGAAACATATAATTTACAATATATAAAACCAAGGGGATGATAAAAAAAGTCAAACTTAGTTATATTTCCATTTATTAAAAAGTCAAAAAGCTGTTGAGTATTTTGTTTTAGTTTTTTGATATTTTTTTCTCGAAAAGAATTAATTAACTTTTCAAAGTTAAATGTATGGATTATCATTTTTTTTAATTTTTTGGACTAATATTTCAATTTTATCTTGTTCAATTAAATTTAAAAGTTTAATGTCCTTCAAAATTTCTAATACTTGAACCGATGTTATTTTTTTGACATTATAATTGTTCTGTAATTTAAGGTCAATTTTTTGTAGAAATTTAAAACTTTGATTAAAATCTTCTAAATATGTTCTATAAATAAAAGAATCTTTTTTTGCATATATTGAAGCCTCTCTTTTATCTTCTTTTGTGATGAAAATCTCACTATTATTAATATCTAATCTTAGAGTTGAGAAATTATTTTTTAATCTTAAGTCTATATCCAAGAGGTCGTTGTTTGACTTATAAATAGCTAAAATAATTATTGTAGTTAAAACTTCTAGTTTTACATTATTATAATCCCACGAAAAGTGGTTTGATTTAGATGAATTTAAATTTCGTCTATACTTTGCATAATCTTCACATATTCTATTCTTACTAGGATTTAATATCGCTATATTAAGTCGAATATGTTGGTTATTTGTCCTTGATATTTCATCAATTTTTTTTAATGTAATATCTCTCGTATATCTTCCAATTCCTCCTGTAAAATACCAAAAAGTTAAAGTATTGTATGATTTAGAAAATTGTTCTTGTAATTTATATGGTTCTAAAATATCGAATTTTTTTTCTGTATCAGGAATTTCAAAATAATTTGATATTAATGCAATTAAAACTGATACAAAAAGTGATATCATAAAACTATCTAGTATTCTTTTTATATACATTATAATTTCCTTATTTATTGAGTGTTTTTCAATTTCAGGTATCAAAAGAATTTGTATTAAACTTATTAATATAAATGAAATTACTACAAGGGTTATAAAGATTTTTCTTGTATGCTTATGTTTTAATACGTTTTTCATATTTTGATATTAAATGATTTTGAAAAATAGATTTTTGCATAACTTTCGTTTCATAAAATCGAAAAATTATTTATATCCTTTTTAAGCTTTATATAGAAAACCTAATGCTGTGCGAAGTCTACCTACTTCGTACCTGCTTCTATATCCTATATTCCAATTGCGTAGAACTTTCTTTGTGACTAATTGGGACGGGTACGAAATCGGGAGACTTCGCACAGTGATTGTAACACTTCGCTGAGTGAGCTTGATTATGATTCTTTTTTGTACTTAACACTATTTTCCTCCACTAAAAAATTTCCCTACCAAATCATTCGGCATAGTAGGAGAGGAATCTTCCTTGAGTAAACCTGTGTCAGCTCTACTAAATAATGATTGCATAATTAGTTTTTTCTCCTCTGAGTCAATTTCAGATTCTTTTAACAGAGCGAGATAGAAATAAGTTAAAGTATGTCTTTCTTCAGAATCTCTAGCTAAATGAAAAGAACTAAACATTACTTTAGAAATTGCTTTTATACAGAAAGCGAGAAAAGCAATTAATGTTACATATATAATTGACCATCTGATTGCAGCGCTATGATCACTTTTAAAATAGCTTGTAAATATTTGTTCTGGAGTTCGCCATAGTAGTTCATTTAATGAATCACAAACCATTAAAACTAAGATAATAAGACAAGAAAGAGCAATCCATCCTTGTCGTCTTAATTTTTTAGCTCTTTCTGACCAATAAGTTGCTGGACCTTCAAGTTTTAATTTCTCTTTATATGTTTTTTCTAATTCTTCAACTTTTATCTTCGAATCTTTATCAAAGATTTCAAACTCTCCTTTAGCGTTAATAAACCAATCTGAATAGGTTTTTTCCTTATCTGTTTGAAACTCATCAATTCTTTTTACATATTCATCATATTTATCTGAACCATCTTTCAGATGATTTACTAATTGCTTATCAAGTTCAGGTAATCGATTTTTAAAACTATTTTTAAGTTGTTGAAGGGATGTTTTTTCTGAGTTTGCTCTTTCAGTTAATTTACTTTCTTTAGATTTAAACTCATATGCAGCTAAATATCCTTCAAAAATTTTTTTGTTGTTTATATTTTGGTTAAGATCACCAATAAAATATGTAAAAGCACCAATAAAAGTGGTTTGATTAGATTTATAAACTTTTAATAAAAAATCAATTTCAGGGGAATCGTAAGTAAAAATATCGGTATTTCTACGATTAATGTTGCTAACCAAACTCCTTAAATAATTATCTAGAGACGTGTCATCTTCAACAGTCGAATACGACTCAACAAAATTTTCAATTTCTTGTTTTGCGGATATAAAAAAGTTTTTAGAATTAATAAATTCATTTGGTAAAATCTCAAATTCATCCCAGCCAAGAATCTGTTCTTCGAGAAATTTGTGAAATGAAGCTAGACCTTTAAAATTTTGAGTTATGTTAAGTGCAGGAAACGTGATATTAACTTCTACAGAATTATACCAATTGAAATTGGTCATCTCGGTTATTCGTTTTTTAAATTGTTTTGTTTCCATTGTTAATATAATTTTGATAGAATATTCTAAAATTAGGTTGAAATTTGTAGCTGAGCTAAATTAATTTTTAGTTTAATTCTATAATTTAATTTGGATTGATAAACATTATTTTACTTTCTTGTTTTTTAAATATATGTATTTTTTCTTGCCAATTTTTTTTCAATTTTATATTGACTGATTGAAACGGCAATCTAATCTCTCTTATAGTTCAAGAATAATCGTATATGAGAATTTAGATAAAAAAATCGGTTGAAATTTTATTTCAACCGATTTTTTTATTGTGGTATAAATTAGTTATCCCAAAAAAGCCTTCAACTCCTCATAAGTCTTAATCTTCACACTCACTTTATCCTCATTAATAACACTCTCAATTTGCTCCGGAATAGGAAGTTTAATTCCCAAAGCAGGTTCAACAACGTCAAGGAATTTAATAGGATGTGCGGTTTCTAAGAAAACTCCAATTGCGTTAGGGTGTTTTTCTAGTTCTTTTTTCAAACCTAAATAACCAACAGCGCCGTGTGGTTCTGCGATGTAACCATCAACTTTATAAATGTTTTTTAAAGCTTCAAGCGTTTCTTCATCAGTATAACTATAAGAAGAGAAATCTTTTTCGAAAGCTTTTAAATCGTTGTTATACAATTCCTGAATCCTTATAAAGTTACTTGGGTTTCCAACATCCATAGCGTTCGAAATTGTTGCTTTAGAAGGTTTTGGATCGTATTTTCCGTTTACTAAGAATCTTGGTACGGTATCATTTACATTCGTAGACGCTACAAAATGTTCAATTGGCAAACCTAATTTTTTTGCCATAATTCCGGCGCAGATATTCCCGAAGTTTCCGCTTGGACAAGAGAAAACTAACGGTTTGTTTTGGCTTTTCAACGCTTTGTAAGCAAAGAAGAAATAGAACATTTGCGGCAGCCAACGCGCAATATTGATAGAATTCGCCGAAGTCAGGTTTTTATGCGCCAGACTTTCATCCAAAAACGCTTTTTTTACCATATCCTGGCAATCATCAAAAACACCATCAACTTCTAGCGCTTTAATGTTTTTTCCTAAAGTAGTCAATTGTTTTTCCTGAATGTCACTTACTTTTCCTGACGGATATAAAATCACAACATCAACGCCGTCAACGCCTAAAAATCCGCTTGCAACAGCTCCGCCAGTATCTCCGGAAGTAGCTACTAAAACCGTATTTTTACTGTCTTTTTTGTCTTTATTAAAATATGCCAGACAACGTGACATAAATCGCGCTCCAACGTCTTTAAAAGCCATAGTTGGTCCGTGGAATAATTCTAATGAATAAATTCCGTTTTCAACTTCTACAACCGGAAAATCAAAAGACAAAGTATCTTTTATGATTTCTCTTAAATTGTCCTCAGGAATTTCATCGCCCACAAATTGCTGAATCACATCAAAAGCAATATCGTTATGGCTTAAATTTTCGATTACGTTAAAAAATGCAGGATTTAATGGCGTAATAGTTTGAGGAAAATATAATCCTTTATCACTCGCTAGTCCTTGTATTACAGCTTCTTTGAATGAAACTTCCGGTGCATTATGGTTTAAACTATAGTATTTCATTTCTAAATTTTAGATTTCTGATTTTAGATTTTAGATTCTGAAAAATAAATTCCAAATTCCAATGGTTGTTTGTTTTTTTAACCGCAAAGAGCGCAAGGAAATTGTTTCTTTTGAAAACGCAGAGTTCGCAAAGCTTTGTGGTGATGTTTTTTGTTTTTTAATAATTTATTATTCGG